>Ga0307517_10000062_pt1 | contig 145054 bp, 149 predicted proteins | sample 23_EM_MG_FD_194515 | JGI IMG/M metagenome (GOLD analysis project Ga0307517, IMG submission 194515) | Populus trichocarpa ectomycorrhiza microbial communities from riparian zone in the Pacific Northwest, United States - 23_EM | ecosystem: Host-associated > Plants > Roots > Unclassified... | reverse complement strand
ATCCCAGGACTGCCCGGCGAAGAGGTCGACCTTTCCTTGTCCGAACACCGCGTCGAAATCCTTGGCGAACTGGGCCAGGACCGGACGCAGCGGATTTCCCGCCGATATCTGGTCGTACACGTTGAGCGCGCCGACGCCGACGATCGCGTTCTCGACATTCGCCTTGCCGATGTCGAGGAATGCATTGATGGCCGATCCACCGCCGTGGTAGATCGGACCCGAATATCCCACCCGCATGAGTGCCTCATGGGCAAGATTTGCGGACGGCGGAATCGCATGGACGTAAACGGCGTCCGGTTGGGCCTGACGCAAGCGCAGAGCCTGCGGTGTAAAGCTGGTATCCTGACGGGCGAAGCGCTCGGTCCCGATCAATTCGATACCCGCTTCCTTGGCGACGATCTGCAATTCCTTCAAGCCGTTTTCGCCGTATGAATCTTCCAGGCCGAAGAAGCCGATCTTCTTGATCCCCTGTTTCTTCATGTAGGCCAGGGTCCGCTGCAGCATCAACCGGTCGGATGTGGGCGTCTTGAACGTAAAGGGCCGCTCTGCCGCAGGCTCGATGATCGCCTGCGAAGAAGCCATGGAGATCATCGGCGTCTTGGCGGCACTGATCGTTTCGAGGATGGCCATTGAGCTCGGCGTCGTCGTGCAGCATACGACGACATGCGCCTTGTCCTCCTCGATGGCCTTGCGGGTCAGGCTGACAGACTTCGTCGGATCCGACCCATCGTCGTAATTGACGACCTTGATCGTGAAAGGCAGATCGGTCCGGCCTACCCAGGTCTTTTCGAAAAGCTCCACCGCACGGCGTTCCGGCGCGCCCAAGGCGGATGCCGGCCCGGTGACGGCAATGATCGTCGATATCCTGAGTTCGGGCTTGCCCTGCGATACCGCGGCGGTCGAATGCAGCCCGAGAACGGCTACGCTTGTAGCAAGTACGATACACTTCCGAATTCGCTGCTTCATGTCGATTCCCTTGCTGTCGTGTTCCCGGTCGGAGCCGTCGGTTACGTCGCTAGTTCTTCTTCCCGGGCGCATAGGCCGGCATCTGGTGAAATTCCAAGACTGCACCTGCCGATTGACACAGGCAGGCAGGATCAATGTCGACGGACGATAACGAGCGCCGCCGGCGCTGCGCTGTATCTGGCGATACGTTCGTTCGGTCTTGTGGAAAGAAGTTCTGGAAGGCTGGCGGCAGGCAGGCCTGGGATGGGCAAAAACCCGTCACCTGCACGGAAAACGTTCACGTCGAAGAGACAGCTCTAGATACCGACCTGATGAGAGAGGGATCGGGCACCACCGCCAGATCTTGCTCAAGGCCCAATCAGGTGCGCATCGAACGTCTGGATTTCCTTGTTCACCAGCTTGCCCCCCTGCTTCTCGATCAAGCGCAAATAGACATTCTGACGAATGTGCCGGGTGTCAGGGTCGAAAGAAAACCAGCGCGTTGCGCGGAGCGCCGCAGACTGGCCGACCAGTCGTTTCGATTTCCGCATTGCGCCCTACGAGGAACTCCTTCTCCTCGATCGACAGATCACCGATGACGCCATCGCGCTGATCGCGAAGCACCGCTTCGCGGTAAGGACGACGGCGCCAAAATTACAGTTTTAATGACCTACGCGAGCGTTCTGCGCTATACTGCGGCGCACGAAAATTTGTAATTTGAGCACGATGGAGCCGTTCGATTTTCTTGCTGATCCGCGCCTCTCGGCAAGGCTACGGCTTCATTCGGACGCAAGCCCCTAGGTGCCCGGAACGAATCGCATCACCTAGCGCTTGAATCCCCGTTCTGTTGTGCGTGGCAACGGTGAATTGAGGGGCGAAAATGTTCCTGATGGGACTAGGCGCGCTGCTCGTTCTCGGCGGAGTGTTGTACATGGCACGCACTGCTATTTGGCGGGGCTCGCTTAGCGGCCCGGACTCCTCCGGGCCGGTTCGCGGCACTCTGGAGCCGCCACGGCGCAGCCTCCGATTTTTAGGGCTGGGAACGAACTGGCCGGGCATTCTCCTTATGGTGATCGGTGCAATTCTGTTGGTGTCGGGAGGCGGTTTCTAGCCTCGCCACCGGTGCGTATGCAAACAATGAACAGCGCCGCGCCGCGGCATCAAAGTCAAATCGGTGAAGTGCGGATGTCCTGCAAATGACCCAAAGGCCCCGGAGCGATCCAGGGCCTTTTTTGTCCATCAGACGTTGGCTAGAGCGTTTTCCAGCGAAGTGGACGCCGGTTCGCGTCAAGAAAACGCGTCAAAACAAGAATCTAGAGCCCCGTTCCGATTCCATCGGAACGGAAAAGGCTCTAGTGGGACTGAACGTAGGGTGCAGCATTCATCAGCAGCACACCAAAAAGTAGGACCAGATAGAGCATCGAAAACACGAACAGGCGACGAGCAGGGCGTCTTTCGTTGTCATCGCTCCGACGTACTTGCCATGAGAGAAAAATCATGATCGCTCCAAGCATCGCTGCAGCCGTGCCATAGATGGCTCCCGCAAACCCCAGTGCCCAGGGTAGCAGTGAGATCGGAACCAGAAGAACGCTATAGAGAAGAATCTGGCGCTTTGTTTCGGCCTTGCCGGCTACGACCGGCAACATCGGCACTCCGGCGCGAGCATATTCTCCGGCAAGATTGAGCGACAGTGCCCAGAAGTGGGGTGGCGTCCAAAGGAAGATGATCAGGAACAGGATGAGCGGTTCGAGCCCAACATTTCCGGCGGCCGCAACCCAACCGATCACCGGAGGGAGTGCGCCAGCCGCACCGCCAATGACGATATTTTGCGGTGTTCGGCGTTTGAGCCACATCGTGTAGACGACGACATAGAAGAAAATTGTGAAAGCAAGCAGCGCAGCCGCCGCCATGTTCAGCAAAGTGCCGAGGGCCAGAATGGCGCAGATGCCAAGCATCAGTCCGAAAACCAATGCTTCCGAGCGCGATACACGGCCGCTGGGAATTGGACGCATGGCGGTACGCGCCATCACCGCATCGATGTCGGCGTCGTACCACATATTGAGCGCACCTGCGGCGCCAGCTCCGGCAGCTATGCAAAGAAGAGCAACGACGCCGGCGAAGGGATCGATGCCGCCTGGTGCGACCATGAGACCAACTAGTGCGGTAAAGACGACCAGCGACATAACGCGCGGTTTCGTCAGCGCGACATAGTCCGCGATGCTGGCATAGCTCCCGCGAAGGAGAATTGAACGATTGATTTGCATGAGATTAATGCCTCCTCTTGCCGGCGGCGACATCTTTCAGTCCGATACTCAAAAAAGCCATCGGTTGTAGAACACTCCTGTCAGGCAGTCTCCAAATGGCGCAGCCCGGTTTCACCGGCTGCGCCCGCTACTGCAGCTTCGCGAGCTTGCTTCCGGCAGGAACAATCCCCGCCTTCTTGCCTATAGAATCGAACTGTTTGAGATAGGCGACGATATCGTCAATCTGCTTTGGATCTTTCAAGCCTGGAAAAATCATTTTGGTGCCAGGTATCTTGGCCCTTGGATCCCTGATGTATTCGCGAAAGGTTGCTTCATCCCAGGTGATTCCGGAATTCTTGTTCGCGGGAGAATAGCTGAAGCCTTCGATCATCCCGGCCTTTCGCCCGAAGAGCCCGTTGAGCACCGGGCCAATGGCGTTCTTTGCGTTCTCCCCGATTTGGTGACACGCCTTGCATTGAACGAAGATCTTCTCGCCCGAAGCCACATCCTGGGCATACCCGGGGACGATTGCGAAGATGCCGGCTCCGAGCACGAGAACGAGAACGAGATTGCGCATCCGACTGTCTCCATGCCCGCTGGGGAATATGCTCGCGCAAACCGCAGTGGCGATTTCACCAATCGCTGGCCACCTAGCCCAGCGAGCTGATGATTTCCCGATAAGCGACCTCAGGAAACGCTTTCAGCGTGCGCGTCCGAATGTTTCCCAGCATAGCCAGTTGCAGGTTGAAACGTGCCGCCACAGCATCGTCGGGAGCCTCGTAGATCGCAACGATGTCATAGTCGCCCATGGTGAGGAAAAAGTATTTGAACTCGCCGCCCATATCTTTGAGAGCTTGCTTCGCCGCGTCGAGACGACGTGGCGATTCCTTCACTTTCAGCGCGCCCTGGTCGGTCCAATTTGCGAGCATGACGTATGTGGTCATAACCCTCCTCCTTCTGCTACGAGGCACTTCTGGTACGACGCAATGATACCTACGTCGGTGACGCGAACGATATGACCCGGATGAGGTGCGTGTAGTCGGATTCGAACACCATAATCGCCACAAATACCAACACCAGCACCGGCGGCAGCAGGATGGCATAGGCAAGGGCCAACCGCTCCCACGCCAAGTGCATGAAGACGGCGACAATCAGGCCGGCCTTCAACATCATGAACAGCAGGATCAGCGACCACCTGAGATAGCCGTGCAAGCCAAAGTAGTCGACGAGATAGGAGCAGGTGCTGAGGACGAACAGCCATCCCCAGACCACGAGATAGAGCTTGATCGGATGCTGCTGCCCCTTTGCGTGCGTGGCTCCTGATGCGGGCGCGTCATGCACATGGGTTTGCAGCAAAGGTTGTTGTGCTTCCAGATGTACCGCCACGTTTGTCATGCGCCGACCTCACCAAAGATAAAAGAAGGCAAAGATGAACACCCACACCAGATCGACGAAGTGCCAGTACAGGCCGGTGATTTCGACGATCTCGTAGTGCCCCTTCCTGCTCGTGAAAAAGCCGCGCCTTTCGACATCGAAGTCTCCACGCCAAACCTTTCGCGCGATGGCGATCAGGAAAATAACGCCGATCGTCACGTGGGTGCCGTGGAAACCGGTAATCATGAAAAAGCTCGAACCAAACTGCGCCGCGCCCCACGGGTTGCCCCAGGGCCGGACGCCCTCCATGATCAGTTTGGTCCATTCGAAAGCCTGCATTCCGACGAACGTTGCGCCAAATGCCGCAGTGGCCAGCATCAAGGCCGCGGTTTTGGCGCGATCGCGGCGGTAGCCGAAATTGACGGCCATCGCCATCGTCCCGCTGCTGCTGATCAAGACGAAGGTCATGATGGCGATCAGGATGAGGGGGATATGGTGCCCCGCAATCTCGAGGGCGAATACCTCGCTCGGATTCGGCCACGGCACCGTCGTGGACATTCGCGCCGTCATATACGACAGCAGAAAACAGCTGAAAATGAAAGTGTCGCTCAGGAGGAAGATCCACATCATGGCCTTCCCCCAGGAGACATTCTTGAACGCGCGCTGATCCGAGGACCAGTCGGCGGCGATGCCTCGCAAGCCGGCAATCCGCGCAGGCGATTCTTCAGGACTAGTCAGCGCAGTTTCTGCCATCTGGACTTTGCCCTCCCTAGGTGAGCAACCGGCGACAGATGTCGACAAAATCGTCCGTCCAGCCCGTCAGCAGACCAAGCAAGACCAGCCAGACCAACAGCAGGAAATGCCAATAGATAGCGCAGAGTTCCACGCTCAGACGCACCTGGGCCATCTCAGCGCCACGCCACACCTTGGCAGTCGTTCTGCCCAGGGCCACCAGACCGCCGATCAGATGAAGCCCGTGCGCCGCGGTGATCAGGTAGAAGAAGGAATTGGCTGGATTGGACGCCAGGAAATACCCCGCGGCGTTCAGCTGTTGCCACGCCAAAAGCTGCCCAATCAGGAATGTAACCGCGGACGCTCCGCCTGCGCCGAGGCCGACGATTACACCGTCCATGTCGTCCCGGCGTGCGGCCATGTGTGCCCATTGCAATGCAATGCTGCTCAGGACCAGGACGCCCGTGTTGAACCAAAGCAGCCCAGGCACGGGCACCGTGCGCCAGTCCACCATGTTCATGCGCATGGAGTAAGCGCTGATGAAGAGTGCGAACAACGAGCCGGCGACAGCGAGAAACGCGCCCAGTCCGATCTTCGCTGCCGGCAAGGTGATTGCACCCGTGCCCGGGAAATCATCGATCGAACCTTCTTCCAGCCAGGGCTTGGCTGTCAGCCGCTGTTGCGAGAGCCACCATCCGACGATGACCGCTATTACAGCCATGAACAGGATGATGGCGCTCACGGAGCAGCTCCCTGAACGGCCCGTGTCGCCTGCGGCGGCTGGTTCTGCGGAATGAAGTCCTGCGCCGCACCCGGCACGCTGTAGTCATACGCCCAGCGATAGACCACCGGGAGCTCCTTGCCCCAGTTGCCGTGCCCGGGCGGGGTCTCCGGCGTCTGCCACTCCAGTGTTGTCGCCCGCCATGGATTGCCGCCTGAAGCCTTACCCTTGAACAGGCTCCAGACAAGATTGAACAGGAACACCATCTGGGCGAAGCCCACGATCAAGGCCACCACGGTGATGAAGGCATTGAGCGTATGGACGTTCGGCGTGATGAACGCCGCTTCGCCAATGTCGTGATACCGCCGCGGAACTCCCTGCAGCCCGAGGTAATGCATGGGAAAGAAGATCAGATAGGCACCGAGGAACGTAACCCAGAAATGAAACTTACCCAGCCAGTCATTCAGCATCCGCCCCGTGACCTTGGGGTACCAATGATAGATCGCCCCCAGCACAACCATGATTGGCGCCACGCCCATCACCATATGGAAATGCGCAACGACGAACATGGTATCCGAAAGCGGGACATCCACGACAACGTTGCCGAGGAAGAGGCCAGTGAGCCCGCCGTTCACGAATGTGATGATAAAGCCGAGGGCGAACAGCATCGGGACCGTGAGATGAATGTCGCCGCGCCACAGGGTTAGCACCCAGTTGTAGACCTTGATGGCGGTCGGGATCGCGATGATGAGCGTCGTGGTGGCGAAGAAGAACCCGAATTTCGGATGCATGCCGCTCACATACATGTGGTGCGCCCACACGACGAAGCTGAGAGCGCCGATTCCCACGATCGCCCAAACCATCATGCGATAGCCGAAGATATTCTTTCGCGCGTGGGTGCTGATCAGATCGGAAACGATGCCGAAGGCCGGCAAGGCGACAATGTAGACTTCCGGATGGCCGAAGAACCAGAAAAGGTGTTGAAACAGGATCGGGCTGCCCCCGCCATACTTCACCTGCTGGCCCATCTCGACGAGTGCAGGCATGAAGAAACTGGTTCCCAGCAGACGGTCGAACAGCATCATTACCGAGGCAACGAACAGCGCCGGGAAGGCCAGCAGCGCCATCACGGTGGCCGTGAAAATGCCCCACACCGTCAAAGGCATTCGCATCAACGTCATGCCGCGTGTGCGCGCCTGCAGCACCGTCACCACATAATTCAGCCCGCCCATGGTGAAGCCGATGATGAACAGGATCAGGGAAACCAGCATGAGAACGATGCCCCAATCCTGCCCGGGGGTACCGGAGAGAACCGCCTGCGGTGGATAGAGCGTCCAGCCGGCGCCGGTGGGCCCGCCAGGCACGAAAAAGGTCGACGCCAACACCACGACTGCGAGCAGATAGATCCAATAGCTCAGCATGTTCACATAAGGAAAAACCATGTCCCGGGCGCCGACCATCAGCGGGATAAGGTAGTTGCCGAAACCTCCAAGGAACAAGGCCGTGAGCAGGTAGATCACCATGATCATACCGTGCATGGTGATGAACTGGAGGTATTGGCCTGCATCGATAAAGGAAAACGTGCCGGGAAATCCCAGTTGCAGTCGCATCAGCCACGACAGTACCAGGGCCACCAACCCGATTGCCGAAGCCGTCAGCGAGTACTGGATGGCGATGACTTTGGCGTCCTGCGAAAAGACATACTGCGTCCACCAGCTTTTGGGATGATAGAGTTCAACCTCCGGCACTTCGGCAGGCGGAACGTCTGCGATTGCGTCATACGGGACATCGACCATAGAAATACCTCCTTGGTCGTTTTTATCGGGGGTGATGAGTTCACGCGCCCGATCTATCTTCGCAGCGGCGCTTTCTTACTTGCCGCCGGATTTGTACGTCGTCTTCGTCACGGCGTTTCGGCCTGATAATTCAGCAAACGTCTGCTGCTTCTCCAGCCAAGCGTGATATTCACTCACCTCTTCGACGATGACCTTGGCCCGCATCTGCGCGTGCGCCACGCCACATAGCTCAGCGCAGAGAACATCAAACGTTCCGGTTCGGATCGGGGTCATCCAGAAATAGGTGACCATGCCCGGAACCATATCCATCTTGGCTCGGAATTCGGGCACATAGAAATTGTGCAAGACATCGAGGGAGCGGAGCAAAACCTTGACCGGCTTCCCGATCGGGAGGTGCAAGTCGCCGCTTTCGATGACGACGTCGTCTTGCCCGTGTGGGTCGTCGCGATTCAAGCCCATGGGATTATCGGGGCTGATGTTGCGGACATTGGTTGTGCCCATCCGGCCATCCTTCCCCGGGAGGCGGAAGCTCCATTGCCACTGCTGGCCCATGACCTCGATCTCGGTGGCGTCCGCCGGAACCGTAACGAACTGGTGCCAGACGAACAGGCCGGGGGCCAACATGGCTGCGACGCCGATCCCAGTCCCGACGCTGAGCCACCACTCGAGCTTCTTGTTTTCGGGATTGTAAGCTGCCTGTCTTCCCTCCTTGTGATGAAAGCGGAAGACGCAATAGGCCATGAAAGCGATCACCGCGAAGAACACCACTCCGGTGATCCAGAAGGTGATGCTGATGGTGTGATCGATGTAGCTCCAGTTGGTGGCGATCGGCGTCCACCACCACGGGCTGTAGATGTGAAACAGCACCGACCCGACTGCGACCAGAAGCAGTATGAGTGCGACAACCATCCTTCAGTCCTCCTTGCCACTCAAGGCAACGGAGACGAATTAAAGGGCGGAGCTCACACCTGTATCGATGGCCGACTTCACATGCGCCATCGCAGTGCGTCTTGCCTCGCCCATTTGACCGGTCGCGACATCCAAACGTGGCACGGAGCACACGTTACGACCGCTAACCATCGGATCCGGGGCGTCAGAAATTAAGATGATACGCGTCGAGCCGCGCGTCAATAGATCAATAGAGTACTACCTCGTCGGGGTTGCGCCAGACCGATGCCGCAAGCCGGCGAGCACCAGCCGGCACAATCGTTTGATGAGGACGCGACGCACCAAATGACTGTTCTCGTGCACAATTGACACCCAACCGTGAGTGCCATCCAACTTCAATCGCGCTATGCTCACTGGGCAAGTCGCGACAAGTTTCGTCCGGCTAAGCTCCTTTCGTTGAACTTGGGTTTGCCGTACCCGGCTCGATCGCGTTTCTCGCACATAGGGGCGGACACGCCTGGTTGGAAAGCGCGTCGTTTCGCCACCGCGATTTTCAGCACGGGAGGGTGCGTCCATGGCCACTCTGTATTCCGACAGCATCGCAAAAGTTGGACGGCGCGTATTTGGCGATGCCGCCTCATATCCGATTCGCAAAATCGGACTATCCGACCTGCGCGAAGCGTTGCGCCTGGGCTGGGAAGACTTCAACGCAATGCCAAGTCACGCGGTTGTCGTGTGCGTGATTTATCCCGTTCTCGGTATTGCTCTGTTCAGGATGGTCCTTGGCTATTCGGTACTGCCCCTGCTGTTTCCGCTGGCAGCCGGGTTTGCCTTGCTTGGACCCTTTGCCGCGATTGGGCTCTACGAGCTCAGCCGCCGCCGCGAGCGCGGCGAGGAAGTCGACGTATCGAAAGCACTTCACGTGCTACGCGCGCCGGCTTTCGGCGCCATGCTGGAACTCGGCGCGCTGCTGCTCATTCTGTTCGGGGTCTGGATCGGCGCAGCGAACGCTATCTACGTTACAATCTTCGGCCACGCTCCGGCTGCGAGCATTCCTGATTTTGCAACGCGCGTGCTGACGACGCCGGAAGGGTGGTCGCTCATCATCATCGGTTGCGGCGTTGGTTTTCTGTTCGCGGTCGTGGCGCTGTGCGTCAGTGTTGTGTCGTTTCCGTTGATGCTTGACCGGCATGCGACTGCAATAGACGCAATCCGGACGTCGATCTGGGCTGTGATGAAAAATCCGATTGCGATGGCTGCGTGGGGGCTGATTGTCGCGGCGCTGTTGGTGATCGGTTCGATACCGCTCTTCGTTGGACTCGCCGTCGTTCTGCCGTTGCTCGGTCATGCCACCTGGCATCTGTACCGGAAAGTGGTGGAGCCGGATCCCAATCCGCCACAGCAGGAAGAACCCCGCCTGCGGAAAGGACACCGCTACGCGGCGGATTTCCCGGCCAATCTCTTCCCGTGGAGCCGTGAGAGGTGAGAGCAAGTGATAGGAGGCTTGTAAACCGCGGCGAAAGGGTCGTCTCGGATGGCAGAAATCCGGTTGTTTGCCGACCTTCACGATCGCTTCCGTTAGAGGAAGCTGTGGCGTGACATGTGCCAGTCCGGTAGTTACCGCTGAGTGAGAGTTCGCTGCACCCCGGTTGTCGCATGGCAAGGACTTCAGCGCCTCGCCATCTTGATCACGCCGAAGTCATTGATCCGGATGATTGCCGAACAGCTTTGGGAGATAAGGCGCTATGCGCGCCCTCTCGTTCCTTGGTTGCTGCGCTGAAATCGCGGGCCGGTCGTGCAGTGGCATTTTGTTGTCGCTGTCGTCGGTGGTGGATTTGAGGAAGAGGATCATGGGGGAAGGATACGGTCACGACGGCAGATATGCAGACGTCAGGCAATCTTCGCGACTGCCGATAAAGCAGCGACGATAATGAGAGCAACCAATGCCCACTTTGCTGTACTGACAGCTTCAAGCTTCTCTGCCACCGCCGCCTCACCGAAGCGCGGCTCCATGTACTCGATGAACTCGCGCCGTGCCTCCGGCGACATACACACGAAGCATGGGATGTAGATTTCGCCCGGCTCAAGTGGCGGTTCCGACTTGTCAAGGCAATCACAGGTGATTGCGTTGACAACGACGCGGGTCATGACGCGCCGCCTTTCAGGAAGGCGCGGACACTCTCTGAAACCGGAGTATCCAACGGCTTGCCCCAGCTACCATCGTAGATATCCTCTGCCCCCTTCAGCATCTCCGCCAGCAGCGCGCGGGCCTTGGCCAGCTGCTCCTCGATCAACGCCGGCTCACCCTCACGCCCGATCCACTTCGGCCGCGCCTCGGCATCGAACTCAGCCATGGCCTTGTCGATCGCAGCGTCAAGCGTCTCACCATGGTAGTCGGGCGAGATCGGCGTGCCTTCCCAGGTCAGCGTAACGTGGTAGCCGTCGACCACGTACAGCATCTCGACGGCACGGTGCAGCGTGTGCATGCGCTGCAGCCAATCAATGCGGGCCTGCGCCGTTTGCAGTTTGTTCAGATCGATATCCATACACCTCCCTTGTGAGTGTTTCGTTGTTCGGTTGATTTCAGGTTGTATTGTAGCTCATATTTGAGCAAGCGTGTGTCGCGTCGATGCAACCGGCAAATGGGAGGGATGGATGGCTCGAGATTTTGGATCGAGCGAGGCTGGTGGCGGCTACAACGAGATCACGAAAAAATACAAGGCAGACCCGTCGATTGAAAATTACGTGAGGCTTCGACGCGGAGATCCGCAAGCGGAAATCGAGGTCAGGGCGGTCGGCAGTTTTGAGTCGATGTTCTACATGCGAGAGGAGCTAGCCCGGCACGACATCGATCCCGAACTACTCGGAGGTATCTTGGATGCTGATGAGGAAGCAATCAGCGAAGTGGCACTTCGGCTGATGGAGAAGATCATCGAGACGCGGGCAATTGCCGCTGATGGCGAAACTCACCTAGTCCGACGCGGCCTAGTTATCCCAGAAAAGCTGATCGATTGGATAATCTGCTGCTCACTTGATGCGCTCAGCTGGAATGATCACCTGCTGATCCCGCGCGACCTCATCGTCCTCATTCGGGAGCGGCTTGGTGGCTCCAATTTGCATTACGAGAAAGAGGGGGAGATTCGGGAGAACAAACAAAATGCCGGCCTGATAGCTGGACAGCTGATGGCCCGAGGAATCAATCCGACATTCAAAATTATTGGTAAGGCGCTTGGAGTGGCGCCAAGTACCGTCAAGCGTTGGTTTGAGCCAGGAGAGTTCGAGCGTGAACGAGATGTTTATGCAAAATGGTTCGACAAGGACGGAAAAATGCGTCCCCTACTAGGTAAGCCTAGAGAGTGAGCGTTGCGCGCGATTGTACGTGCGCAACGGCGATGGATTGGGCATCGTCCGTGCGAACCAATCATTTCGCAGTCGAGCCATGGCACAAAAACCCAAACTGAAAGTCCGGATCCCGTTCCTTTTGGAGGCCGCGGCCGAAGGCCATCTTGCCATTGTTCTATTGTTTGCACTCGCGCTGGTAACGATCACTCTGATCGGGGTTTGGCGCTAGGAAAGCGCCAGTAGCTGCTCGCGCCCAAACAAAAAGCGCGAGAAGTTTCCCTCTCGCGCCCTCCGTTACGTCAGAAGCAGAACAAGCAAAACAATCAAACGGCTGATTGCCTGCAAATCTGCGGTCACCTCGATACGAACCTTAAACATGATGTTTCCATGTCTTGGGGTCCGTGGCCACAGACGGTTAAGTCGGTAGCATGATCATGCAGTGAGTATTGGGCCTAGTGTCTCCGGCCGAAGACGACCCTCGTGTCATCGATCTCTGAATTTTGCTGCTGTTTGCTGATTTTGAGATTTTTGCTGCTGTTTGCTGTTCTGCGTTGATCTGTTTGCTGTCTGACTGTTTTGCGTGCGTTGCTGATTTTGCGTGTTTTGCTGATCTGTCTGTGTGTTGAGCGATTTTTGCTACGTGATGACTGCGTGCCCCGAAAGGCTCTATCAACCTAGAGATGGTCAAGCATTTTGCAAGACCACTTCAGACAGGTAATCTGTTTACGTAGCGCAGTGCGCGTCACTGAAGTTCACGGAAGTGCATGAAACCGCGCGAAATCAATGAGAGAACAATTTCCTATTCTCGACATCTTGTTGAAGTGATTCACTTATTTTTTCTGTTGCGCCCGATGCGCGCCCCAAGAAAATTGCGCATAACTTTTGGAGACTCTTGACCGAGTCCACACTCGATGCAACACATTGAATCGTAAGTGATTTTCGCGATATCGATATGGAGCGGGTGAAGGGAATCGAACCCTCGTATTCAGCTTGGAAGGCTGCTGCTCTACCATTGAGCTACACCCGCGCTTGGGCGATCCACTAACACGCCATGCGGGCGGCCTCAACTACCCTGGAACCGTTGCAGAAAACAGCCGGGAAACCGCAAAGCGCGGTCCGGCCGCCCTGCAAACGGCCCGGTTCCGGCCGAAATCCGCGCTGTTCCGCCCCTTAACAGCGGCAGATTCCCTGCCTATACTCTTGTTTCCACAACCAACGAAAGGAGGTGATCCAGTGTCTCTTACCAAGCGCTGTCACCTCGCTGGGATCGCCCGCTAAGCTCTCGAGGCTAGTTTCTTAGGGCTTGGCAACGGGGCGCTCTCAGCCCTGGACCAGCGAGTTCAAAAGTTGGGGCGCGGCAGGAGCAATCCTGCCGCGCCTTTTTGTTTGTGGTGGCCAGGTAACTGCCGGCCAGAAAGCAAAGTTCATCGGCACGCGAGGAATTTCCGAAATACCCAGCCGATCGGCCGGGAGGCCGCATTGGAAATATAGGCCCATTCTTTTCCGTTTTCGGTGGTCTGGTCCGAAATGCGAATGCGTTCGCCGTTGGCGATCTTGCCGACGATTTTTCCGTTCGGCGATGTCCGGATATTGAGCGGCGTTCCGGTTGGATCGGCGACGACGCATGTATTGCGGTCCTGATTCGATCCGCCCGATTGCAATTCCTGCCGGGTGCCCGAGAGCGCTTTCTCGTCATTGCCGATGGTGCCGCCGGCATTGCCTGATTGCGCGAAGGCCGTCGCGACAGATCCAACGCTGACGAACGTGCCAAGCAGGACGATCTTCAGCACGGCGCTTTTAGCGCTTCGGCGAACGCTGCCCCCATCTCTCCCTCCATCGCTGGCGGCATTGTTCCGCAAGCCCGGGACGAGAGCAATAGGCGCAAGCAATTCAATTCAGGAGTTCAGAAGCTTCGGAGCCGACCGCTCAAGCCATCCGGACAGGATGAAGAGCGTGGTGAGAGTGACGTCGGCCATGGGGAAGAACTCGTCGCGCGAAGGCCGGTCAGAAGCCGCAGAGATTGACCGAGCGCGGGCGCGCGCCATGGCGGCTTTCGACGATTCGCTCGCCGCCATTGACGGCCGAACTGCCGTAATAGCGATGGTGGCCGGAGACATCGTGCCAATCGCCGGGCTGCGACGTCGCGGGCGACCGGGTGGCATCGCAGATGATCGAGGCTGGCTCGCGTGGCATGACCGTCTCCTGAATGATGCGCAGTTTTTGCGTTCTGCTCATCAGTCGTGCACGTGCCGCCGCGCGTTCAAGCGCCTTCGGATATATCGTGTTTCCGGAAGGTTTCGTGGCCGCGGCAGGCGGCCGCCTTATGAAACGCAAATGTCGGGACAGGCGTTTGCGAAACGTCCTCGGACGTGGCCAAATCCGGCCGCCACATAGGGAGATATCGATGCTTTACGCCATCCTGGCCTACCACGTGGAAGCCGAAGTGATGTCCTGGACGGCCGAGCAGGACGCCGCCCTGATGACCGATCTTCTTGCGGTTCACGACCGCCTGAACGAGAAAAAGCTGCTGGGGCCGGCGGCGCGGCTGGGGGCGACGGGCAAGGCCCGCACCTTGCGGGGACCCGGCGCAGGGGTCGTGATCGACGGGCCGTTTGCCGAAACCAAGGAGCAGTTGCTGGGGCTTTATGTCGTGGATTGCGCCGATGAGGACGCCGCGCTCGCGGTGGCGCGCGACCTGCGCAAGGTCAATCCGACCGCGGTCTACGAGATCCGTTCGATCGCGCTCTATATTCCCGGCGAGCCGTTCCCGACCACGGAAGGCCCGGGCGGCACGGCCTGAGGCCGCGATCAGCCAAGGCGCTCATAGACCTCATAGCCTTCGTCGACATCCCGACATCGCATATGGATGGCGGCTTGTTCAGGCGCTTTTTGCGCCGGGCCACGCGATCACCTGGCCTGACATGACCAGCCGGTCCCGCCCAAGCTCCTTGGCGCCGTACATCGCCCGATCGGCGGCTTCGATCAAAGACACGCATTCGGCCGTGCCGCTGCCAGGCAGCATCGTTGCGCCGCCAAGGCTGACGGTTACCCGCCTGGAAGGCGGGTTGAGCGCATGCAGCATGTCCAACTCGTCGAGCGCGTGCCGCACCTTCTCGCCGACCTGCTCGCAGCCTTCCGTATCGGTGTTGGGCAGCAGCAGAGCAAATTCCTCACCGCCATACCGGGCGGCAAGATCGGCCGGCCGCTGTGCCTGCTCGGCCAACACCCGCGCCACCGAACGCAGGCAGCTATCTCCGGCCTGGTGGCCGTATTGGTCATTGAATTTCTTGAAGTGATCGACATCGATCAGCAGCAATGACAGACCGGTGCCATCGCGCTTCGCCCTCGCCCACTCTTCTTGCAGAAGCTCATCGAAGTGTCGGCGATTGGCAAGCCCGGTCAGCCCGTCCGTGATGGCAAGCGCCGCCAGCTTGTTTTCGAGATCCTTGTGCTCGGTCATGTCGCGCGAGATCGCAACGACGCCATCGATGTCGGCGGTCCCCGGCGTGCGGGTCACACGCAGAGCCGTCTCGATCCAGATCTCGCCCCTTTCCCGATGCCGGGTGCGGTAGATCATCCTGGCCTCTTCGGTCTCACCGAGTTTCAACGCCGCGACAGTCTGCTGGACGCGCGGCAGGTCATCGGCATTGACGCCGGCCAAGGCCTGAGTTCCGACGAGTTGGCCAGGGTCCCAGCCGACGGTGCGCACGCAGGATGGCGAGACATAGAGAATAGTTTCGTCCAATCCGACACGCATCACCATGTCGCTGGACTGCTCGGCCAGCAGGCGGAAGTCCGCTTCCTTGGCCACCAGAGCCGCCGCCAGGCGCTGCCGCTGGTGCAATTGCCGCACGAGGTAGAAGCCGATGATGCCGATCAAGGCGGTCAGGCCGAGGACGAAGGCCATCCGCGTCAGCGCCTCGTGCCGCCAGGACTCCAGCACATCATCCTGCGCCCTGGTTGCCAGCACCAGGAGCGGAAAACGGCTGCTCAATTTGTAGTAACTGAGCCGCTGCAGGCCATCCAACGGCGATTTGAAATAGTACACGCTGGCGGCGGGGCGGCTCGCGAGACTCTTGAACAAGGGCGAGCCCGACATGTCGCGGCCGACATACGTGCCATCATCGCCGCTTCGCGCCAGCATAATGCCGTCGGCACTCAAGAGCGACACCGCACCGTTCGTGCCGATGTCGAATTGCTGGTAAAACTGCGAGAAGTAACCCACATCGATCGTGGTCAATGCAACGCCGGCGAAACTGCCGTCGGGATGATTGAAGCGACGCGACGCGGTGATGATCCACTGTCCGCCGGAGCGGCTCTTGACCGGTCGCCCGATCAGGGTTCCTCGATCCGGCGAGGCGCGATGACGCTGGAAATAATCGCGGTCGCTGTTGTTGAGCTTCGCGAAGTCTATCTGTTCGGTCGTGGCCAGCCAGCGGCCCGTTTCGTCGTAAACGAAAATACCGCGAATGCGTTTGCCCGCAGATTTGCGGAGCGGAAGAAACTTCTGGATTTTGGCAATTGCGGCGGAGCCTGTTCCGTCCGTCTCCAGCCGGTCGACCAGCCCAACGAGAACCGTGTCTGCCAGTTCGAAAGTATCCTCGGCATGCTGCGTGAGTGAACGAGCCAGATTGGCCACGTCCACTTCTGCATTCTTCAGATCGATTTGCCGCGACGACCATTCCCGCCAGCCGCTGAGCGCGAGAATCGCAACGCAAGCCAGGGCCACAAATGCTGCGGCCCATAGCGGCAGACGGGTCTGACCAAGCGCGCGATTGCGGATCATGTTGAGCTCCGGTGCTCAACCTTCCACGCTGGCGTTAATGCGCCGTTGCGGTCCAGCCTGGACGAACGTGGTTAGCGTTGCTTAACCATCCTCGATGGCGGCACGGATTTAACATTTTAATTCAATAGCTTGGCAACGCAGCCCGGCTTCGCCACGATGGGGCTTGCCTGGCCCGCCTTCGCCCTTTGGGCTTCGGCGAGGCAGCCTTCGCTACGATGGAGGCTTGCCTAGCCGTAGCTGGCGGAGTGAGCTTGAGAAACGCCCGCCTTCGCCCAAGGGGGTTTCGGCGAGGCAGCCTTCGCTACGACAGGGCTTGCCTAGCCGTAGCTGGCGGAGTGAGCTTGAGGAACGCCCGCCTTCGCCCAAGGGGGCTTCGGCGAGGCAGCCTTCGCTACGATGGAGGCTTGCCTAGCCGTAGCTGGCGGAGCCAGCGAAGGCTGGTGGGGGAAGAAGGACTCGAACCTTCGAAGTCATAAGACGGCTGATTTACAGTCAGCTCCCTTTGCCACTCGGGACACTCCCCCGTTTAACAGCATCGCAAACCCACCCGCTAACTGGCGGCGGAAAGGCCATGGATGACGTTAATACCGGGAGCCGATGGCGGACGCCCGGTCGGCGCGTTTATGGGCGAAGGGCCATGGCAAAGTCAACCAAGGCAAGCCTCCAAAAAGGCCTCCTGGGGGGCCAAATTGCCATAATCCGGAACCCATGACACAAGCTGGCCCATGAGCGATCGCGACCGAAAACCACCATTCCGCCGTGGCGGCGGTAAACCCTTCGAAAAAGGCCGAAAATCGGGTGGCCGCCCGGTCTGGCGCGACCGGGACACCAGCCCGGACGGGCCGGTGATTCTCTATGGCTGGCATACGGTTGTGGCCGCTCTGGCCAATCCCCAGCGCCAGATCCGAAAACTGTTCCTGACCGAGAACGCCGCCCGGCGGCTGGCCGACGAGAACATCGACACCAAGGTGCCGCCTGAGATCGTGCGGCCGAACACGATCGACGCCCGGCTGGGCCCCGATGCGGTGCATCAGGGCCTGCTGGCCGAGGCCGAGCCCCTGCCCTCGCCTGACATCGATGACCTGGCCCAGGAGGGCATCGTGCTGGTGCTCGACCAGATCACCGATCCGCATAATGTCGGCGCCATCCTGCGCTCGGCCGCGGCGTTTGCGGTCAAGGCGATCGTCACCACCGCCCGGCACAGCCCCGAGGCCACCGGCGTTCTGGCGAAGTCAGCCTCCGGCGCGCTCGAACTGGTGCCGATGGTGACCGTGCAGAATCTCGCCCGTGCGCTCAATCAGCTGAACGACCGCGGCTTCATGACGGTTGGACTCGACAGCGAAGGAACTGAAGATCTCGGCGCGGTCGCGCTCCAGCAGCCCTTGGCGCTGGTGCTGGGGGCCGAAGGCAAGGGCTTGCGCCAATTGACGCGCGAGACCTGCAGCGTGGTGGCGCGGCTCGACATGCCCGGCGAGATCAAGAGCCTGAACGTCTCGAACGCCGCAGTGCTGGCGCTCTATATCGGCGCCTCCAGGCTCGGCTTGATGGGACTGAAATAGAACGACGCCCGCTCGCGTGATGCGAACGGGCGTCGACAGGTCAATCGAACGTTGGATCAGTGGCGGCCGAAACGCGCGACGCCGCGATAGCCGCCGCCGTAGCGCACGCCAAAGCGCGCACCGCCGTGATAGGCGTGACGGACGCCGTAGCCATAACGGGCACCGTAACCGTAACGGCCACCGTAGCCATATCGGATGCCCGGACGGACGCCGTAGCGGTAGCCTTGACCGTAGCGTTGGCCGTAGCCTTGGCGGTAACCTTGGCCGTAGCCATAATACGGGCGATAGCCGGAGACGGTGCCTTCCCGATAGACCGGAGCCGGAGCCCAGGCGCCGGGACCGGAATAGGTCGGGCCCTGGTTGACGTAGTAATATTGCTGGACGGGATCGGCGAGCCGATCATAGCCCCAACCCACGCCGCCGCAGGGGTTGCAGCCCGACGAGGTGTAGGCCACGACCGGCGCCGCATAAGCCACCGGCGCGCAACTGCTGTAACCGCACGCCATCGCGGGCGAAGCGGCCATCACGGCGACTGCCGCAACCAATCCTGAAATCAAATGACGCATTACTCTCTCCTGTTGGTGTTCTTGCCTGTTGGTGTTCTTGCCTGCAGATGTTTTGCCCGCAGGCGTTTTTTGTCGGCGTAGTCTTCTTAGCGTGGAAGGTGCTGTGGTCCGCGTGGCCCAAAATCCGGACGGCGGTCATCGCGCGGCGCGTAGATGATCTCCGGCGGATCGACGGGCACGTTGGACTGCGCCGGCAACGGTGCCGACTGCGCAGACCAGGACTGGTGATAGCTTTCGGCGGCCTGCGGCAATTTGCGGTTCGCCGGCGGTTCGATTTCAAGGCGCCCGTAACCGGGGATGCGACCCGCGCTCGGATAATAATGGCCGACGCGCGGAACCGGATCGATATAGCGGCCACCGTAAACGGTCGGCTGCACATGCGTGCCCTTGCCAAGGCCCCAGTCGCCCTCGACCACCGAATAGGATGCATCGACGCCGTTGATGATGACGGGAACGCCGACGCGGCCGGGAATCACGATTTCAAAGCCGCCGCCGGCCAAAGCCGTCGTCGTCGTCGCCATCAAAATTGCCAGTGTCACGCCAATGCGCATCGCCCGGAACCCCGTTTTTCCTTGGGCCGCAATCTAATCGAACGGGTATCCCCAAGGGTTAAGGCGCCGGACCAAACTGCCGATAAGGCTAACGCGTCAGCATCCCCCGCCGTTCAATTGCGAGCGAACGCGATCAGCAATTGTTAACAGGGCGGGCCCGGCTCTCCGTCATTCCCCGATGCGCAATTGCGCATCGGGGAATGACGAGAGAGAGAGAGAGAGAGAGCAGGCTCAGGCAAAAACCGTTTCGACGATCGTCATGACACCGATCGCGATCGTGACGATACCGACAGCACCTTGCAGGCTGCTATTGGCCCAGGTCAGCCAGCGCGCGGACACCGCGAGCGGGACCGCAATCACCGTGGACAGCGCCCCCATGCCGACCATCGAACCTACGCCGAACAGCGCGATATAACCGAGCCCGACCGCCGGACTGGACGCTTGCGACACCGTGAGCATCAGCAGCGCCGCCGACCCCGCCATGCCGTGCATCAGCCCGACCAGCAGCGTGCGCCAGCGAAACCCGTGTTCGTGGGCATGCGCGGTGCGCAGATGCGGCGTGGTTTCGCCGGCATGGCTGTGCGCGTGAAGATGCACGGTGCCGTCGCCATGGCCGTGTTTGTGGAAATGCACGCGGTCGCGCCATAGCCGCCACAGCACATGCGCGCCGAGACCGACCAGCATGATGCCGACCGCCGTCTCGATCGGCCGCGCGAGGTTTTCGGGGATGGCACGGCCGAGCAGAATGGCTGCGCCCGCGAACACGAACAGCGTCAACGTGTGGCCGAGCCCCCAGGTCAGCCCGTGCTTGACGATGTCACCGACCTGGCTGCGGCGCGCGGCGATGCTGGAGACGGCGGCGATATGATCGGCTTCGAGCGCATGCTGCATGCCCAACAAAAACCCAAGCCCCAAAATTCCAAACATACGCCCCCTGCCCGCTCTGCCGTCCCATCAAACACCAAGTCACTGACCTTGTCAGGTCAACACGTCATCGAACAGGCTTCGCATCGACGCCCATGAGCGGCGGTCAGCCTGTTCGTTGTAAAGCGCGGTGCGCATCATCGAACCGTCGGCGGCGGGGTTGGTGAAACCATGCAGCGTGTTGCCGTAGCTGATGACCTGCCAGTCGCGCACGGCGCTCTCACGCATCTCGTTCTCGAACGCGGCGACCTGATCCGGCGGCGCCAGCGGATCTTCCGCACCCGTGAGGACGAGGACGCTCGCCTTCACGCCGCCGGATGGCGCCGGCATTTTCGTCGACAGCACGCCGTGGAAGCTGACTACCGCCTTCAGATCGGCGCCCTCGCGCGCGAGCTCCAGCACCACCGAACCGCCGAAGCAGAACCCGATCGCGGCAAGTCGCGTCGCATCGACCTGAGGCAGCGCGGCGAGTGTCGAGAGCGCGGCGCGGCCGCGGGCACGGAGTTTTTCCGGCTCGGCACGCAGGCCGCCGACGAGGTTGGCGACCTCCTGCAAATTGCTCGCCTGCCGCCGGTCGCCGAACATATCGGCGGCGAGCGCGACATAGCCGAGTTCTGCAAGGCGTCGCGCGCGCTCCATCGCAAACTCGCCGAGCCCCAAGCCCTCGTGAAACACCAGCACACCCGGCCGCGGTCCCGCGGCATCATCGTTCCAGGCAAGATACCCCCGCAAATTGACATCGTCGCAGCGGTAATCGAGGTCGCGCGTCGGCATGAAACTCCCTTGGGATCTTCGAAATGCGGGGACTGGAACTTCACATCGGTTTGAACGCAGCACAACCCGAAATCGGAACATCGAGCCATGCGATCTGTTGGTGCCTCACAACATCTCGGAGAAATACCAATGACAAGGCTGACACTTTTGGGCGCGACGGCGCTGCTGGCCGCGGCGGTCGCGACACCTGCCATGGCGCAAATGGTTGTCGAGGAACCCGGCGTCTATGCGCAGACCTATCCATCTGCGTATCCATCTACATATCCTTGGGCGAATGATTACGATTATCGCTATCGGCGATCCCAGTTCTGGCCCGGCGAAGTTGCTGCCGGTGTCGTCGCCGGTGCGGTTGGCACGGCCGGCGCGATTGCGACCGCGCCATTCCGCAACAGCCGCGACAGCCGCGACAGCTACGCCTATTACGGCGGACCGGCCTATGATGACGATTCCTATTACGTCGAACGCCGCGTAAGCCGGCGTCCCGCGTGCGGCATCCAGCCCGGCGCGACCTACATGGGTCCCGACGGCCGCTGGTATCCCTGCTGACGCAACAAACGCGAAGCGTTTGCGGTAATCATACCGGCAAAAAGATGGAGCGGGATGACAAAGAAGGTCATCCCGCTCAATCACGTGAGCGGCACCTCACACCGCATCACGCCGGTTTGTATGGCGACCAGGAAAAACGACGGAACGGCCGTGCGCGGGCGCGCTTAGTGCTGCATCACGAAGGAGAAACCGCATGACAACACCCAGAATCCTCGGCGCCGCTGCGATCCTCGCAGCCGCGCTGGCAAGCCCCGCGATGGCGCAAGAAGTCATCTCCGAACCCGGCTATTGCGCGCAATTCTATCCAAACGCCAATTGCCAGAACAAGGGACCGGGAAATCCCTATACCGGCAGCTATCAGCGCCAAGTCTACCGGGATCAGGCCTATCGGCAGAATCGTAACTGGCAGAACAGCTACAACCGCTGGGACGGCCAAGACCGCGGCTTCTGGCCGGCCGATGCCGCAGCCGGCGTGGTCGGCGGCGCCGTCGGCACCGCCGCCGCAATTGCGACCGCGCCGATCGGCGGCGACGAATATGCCCGCCGCAACGGCTTTGTCTGCATCCCCGGCACCCTGTTCCGCGGCGAAGACGGCCGCCGGCATCTCTGCCAGTAAGGCAAGCGTTTCAAGAGGCGGAAAAGGCGGCCAAAAGGCCGCCTTTTCCATGGGTTTTTGGGGCGTCATTGCGAGCGAAGCGAAGCAATCCAATCTGTCCGTTGTACCGCGCTATGGATTGCTTCGCGGAGCCTGTCATCGGGCGCGCATTTCGCGCGACCCGTTGGCTCGCAATCACCATCACAACGGCGCTGGCCCTTTGCGGGCAAGTCTGGTATTCGAGCCGCCGAAGATCAGCGGAATCCCGCACGTTTATTCTGCAGGCCCGCCCTCGCTTCAATTCGCCGGTTTAGCTCAGCGGTAGAGCAGCGGTTTTGTAAACCGAAGGTCGGGAGTTCAATCCTCTCAACCGGCACCAGCCTTTGCAACGGGTTAGCGTGAGCGCGCGTTTCTGCTTTGCACCAGGGCAATTGCGCACCCATACTGCCAATCAAGAGAAACGCCAATCGACTACTCTTTGCGCGAGGCTGGCCCGCACTTGTGCCATCTAAGATCGTTGTTCGGTTCTGACTTCTTCCCGTAGCACATCCCGGCTTTTCTCAAACGCCCATCGAGGACTTCGTCTCGAAATGCGCACGCAATAGTCGATTCTTTCTCAATGTTTGACCCGCGACAAATATAGTTCGCGGTGTACCAAGCATCGGCAAACATCTTGGTCTCGTTGGGTTGAGCCAACACAGTTGTTGGAAAAAATGTTACTACTGTAACAGCGGAAATAAATGCTGATTTCACTTTACCCTCATGGTCGTTTAATATCTCGGTTCAGCGTATTTTTCGTAGAAGACCGCGTAGCGCGATCAAGCGCGCGCTAACGGCTTGATATTGAGTTTCGGAGGTGTCGGATGAAGAGTGTAGTGGTGTAGCTTCCGGCCCGCTACCGATGACTATTTTTCTCGCTGACTCCGCCGAGCATGCGCCACTTCGATTGCAAGCTCTTCAAGTTTTAGCATCAGGAAAATTGCGCCAAACGTGCCGATACCAAGAGCAATACCATGCCCCACCCACTCTCGTTCGCCGTCCTCATTGAAGACAGTCCAGCTGCGCGGAAGCCACCAGAGCGCGCCTTCAACCCCCTTGTAAAGCATGTACCCCACGCCAATCAGCGCGGCGCCCATAGAAGCGTACCGAAGCACGCTTTGAAAGTTTGTCTCGTCCCGCCGCTCAATCCTATGCTCCGGCCTCCAGAGCAACTGATAGGTCTGGTGCGCCGTCCCAATCCCAACACCAACACTTAACGCTGCCGCTATCACGATAATGATTTGGCGCAAAAACTCCTCCCCAATTAGGACGACTTTACGGATCCTTCGCCGCTCATCGGTTGCTTCATTCGGCGGTTTAGCTCAGCGGTAGAGCAGCGGTTTTGTAAACCGGAGGTCGGGAATTCAATCCTCTCAACCGGCATCCCGATGTTGCGAGCCATCCAGTGACTTGAGTCCGGACGCCGCAACTCTCGCAGTATTTTTGCTCACCCAATATGCCAGAGCAGCAGCAACCCTGCCACCGCCAATACCGCGAAGCCGAGGGAGCTGACGCAGTATTCAGAGAGAGCGGGCTTGCCGTCCGGCAGCCATGAGTACGGATTCCAGCTTGGCCCGTCTGAGTAATCGACCTTCACCCGCCCGAGCGTGAACAGGGCCAGCAATACGAAACCGAAGTAAAAGCAGAAGACATGGAAGATATAAGTCGAAGGGTGGTCGACACCATTCCACTTTCTCATACCGAGCACCTCCGCTGCGCTTTTAAGCTGCTTCAGCAACCGGCGAAGGCGTTTGAAAATGCGTCGAGCATTGGCTTCAGTGCGCGAAATAAAACATCGTGAAGCCAATCACGATACAGCCGAGGCCGACCAGAGCGCCCACGAGTTCGGCCGCCTGTTCCCACCCAAGGAATTTGAGTGTGGCGTGCCATGCGGTCATCAAGAGCGTTTCCGCGATCGCGCTGAGCAGGCTTCCCATCATTCCGGTTAGTCGGAGCAAACTCGCCAGGGTTCAACTGTCCGCACCGTGTCATTCACGATGAACCCGGATATCATCGCCCTTGCGACCGACGCAGCCTGCCCCCATAATACCCGCTATTCCACAGCCACAGCGATTTTCACATTATCCTCGCTATTCACAGGTGAAGGCTATTGTCGCGCTCTCTGTGGGCCGCAGAATCGCCACTCTACAAATCTTCACAAATTCGACTCTTGACCATAATTCGCAAATCAGAATCTGTGCGCCTTTGACACTGAGGGCGCCGTGCAAGATCCATTCACCGACTTTATGACCGGCAAGCTTTCCGAACGGCATGCGGCGCAGGACCGGCGCATATATGGCATGATGTATGTCGGCATCGCCGCTTTGATCGTGCTGGTCATCGTCAACCTGTGCATTTGACCAACATAAGAAAAAGCCCGGATTGCTCCGGGCCTCTTCCTTACCAACCGTTGTAGTAGCGATAGCCGCCGCGTCGATAGTAGCGCGGGCCATCATCGTAATAGGCGTACGGTCCACCGCCGTAATAGCCGTATCTCCTCGGTCCATAGTAGTAGCCGTTGTTGGCGGCGTTGGCCGCCGCTGCCGCGCCTAGCACGCCTGCAGCCACGCCGAAGCCGATTGCGGCATTACGCCCGCCGCGGGCCTCGGCCGGAGAGTTGACGACGGCCGCTGTCGCAAGCGCGGCAACCGTTGCAAGGGCAAGTCCTGTCTTTCGCATGTGGGGCTCCTTTCCGTTGCGCGGGGATTAACTCATGCCGCGCGAGGCTGTTGCAGGAACCTGCGCAGGTTAATTTTTCAATTTTCGCGAAACGGAATTGTGTTCCGGTGATTCAACGGAAGTTCCCGGAAAACCGAACGGCAGCCCTACTCCACATCCGGCGCTCTCGGACTTTTGTCCGGCCGGTTCGGTTCATCAACCCGGGATTTGAGATCGGCGGCCTTCTCGACCAGACCCGCTGCGACGTTCGGGTCGGTGACTGTCATGGCGAATTTGAGAAGCGTCGTTGCCTGACGCGTCAGATACTGCCTGCCCACCACTGTTGTATTCTCCGCTTTGCTGCCCGTAGGCGTTACGCTGCAGCGCGGGGATCGTTCCGGACCTGTGTTACGAAGTGCACATTTAATTTTTGTTCCATCTTGGGGCGGCCTGCGACATTTGGGTTCCCGCTCGCGCCTGGAACCAACCCCGGCCGCTCACGTTTTTTCGGCATGAGAATTCGGGAAGAAAACTGCAACCTGGTTTTGCTCGCCGGCGTCACGCTGGTGAGTGTGGCGATTGCCGGCACCGCCGCTCTGTTGGAGCCGGCCGCCGCCGTGAGCAAGAGCAGGCCGGTCTATGCCTCCGCGACGTCTTCGTCGTCGGCCTCCGCGACGTCTTCGTCGTCGGCCTCCGCGACGTCTTCGTCGTCGGTCAACCCCGCCACCGCGTCACCGGTGGCGGAAAAGAAACCGGCCCGCCTGGTCGATCAGACACCGGTCCGCGTGATCGGCGCCCCCTTCGTGCCCAATACCAATCCACGCGAACGCCACTAGATGTGGGGTGAGAGCTGTGAGCCGGACCCAACCCTTTCTTTGCATGGGGTTGTTTTCGATATTTTGTGTCTGGCCCCCTCGGTGTCTCCCTTTTGTCACCTCGCCGGCAAATCGAAGGCTTTGTTAGCCAACTTCCACACCCGCACTTGATTCCACAAAGGCCTTTTGCTGGAGTTACTTGGGCTGAGGTGTGTGATGAAGTGGATGAAGGAACGCGATCTTCTAATCGCGCAGACAATGGCCTTCGTGCAGTCGGTGACCGGAAAGACGCCGGACCCTGACCAATTCAGCGCGAACCGCGCCATATCCGCAAGCCCGCAGGCGCCCGCCCCCGTTGATGCGCCCAAACCCGCGCCCGTGGCCGTGACGATACCCGACATCGAGGCGATGCTTGCCGAGACCATCACCGCCGAGCCACCGAAGCTGGCCCCGATCGCCCGGCCCGAAATGAAGGTCGACTTCCAGTCCGAGATCCGCGCCCGCGTCGCCAATTTCCGCGCCCATCAGGAGCGATTCAACCGGGAGCGCGAGGCCTATGGCAGCGCCACTATGGCCAAGGTCCAGGCTTCGCTGCGCGACGACACCGGATTGCCGCGACAGGGCAAGTAACACCCAGCAAGTAGCGCCGGCCTGCTTACAGCCAGGTGTAGACCAACGCGACGTTGGCCGCGCAGGCCACCAGCAGCGCGACCGTGAGCGTGAGTTGGACACGCTCGCAGGAGTGGGTCTGGAGGATCGTTCTCATGGCCGAAACATCCGGCGATTCTAGGCGGGGAGTCTCGGGGATTCTTTTTTTCGGGATTCATGACTCGTTTACGACTCAGGGACCCCCACCCGAAATGGTCCGAAACGAGCCGATTTAAGCTTGTCGCCAGCCCTGAGGGGACGGCATAGCAGCCAAGCCTGAAACCCAAATGGGGCTGCAGCGTTGACCGTTTTTACCGGAGCCAACGATGCCCTACGCGCTGTTCTGCCATGAGGCCAAACTGAGCAAGACCTATCCGACCGAGGCTGATGTCTGGAAGCTGGCCCAAAAATCGGGCCTCGTGGTTGACGTGGTCTCCGAGGAGAAAAATCCCACGCCGCGCCGGGTGCTGGACAATGACTATGAGATCAGGTCCTGCCAGCCGGACCCGCATGAAGATCCGGCGCGCAACAAGGCCGACGCCGAGCGCGACGCCCGGTCGGAGCCGCAGCTTAGTTCTAAGGCGGCTTGATCCATATGCTCGTCGCGGCAATACGGCCACAAGCCGGCGGGACCGGCTTCAAGGCCGGCGACGCAACCGAACGATCGCCCTGTTAAGGCGTCGCACTCGACAGTGAGGCCTGTTCCGAAGCAAGCACAACGCAGGCCTTGCGCCGGTTAAGTCCCCTGATCGCGCCGGTCACCTTGAGCACCTTCCCCACAGGACAGTTGGCGTCCTGCACGAAGGCGATCTCGTAGGGGGCAAGGATGAGCGGCTCGGATTTAAGGACGGTCTGAGCAAGGCACGGCAGGGACGCTGCGGAAAATATCAGCCCTAACGCAAAAGCACGCATGTGTATGATGTCCAACCAGCCGGCTGCACCATAATAGCGCAAGATGACAAAAAGTTGCGTGCAGCGCGAAAATTATTTTTTGCGATGCGCAGAGAGCCGTTGAGGGCGCCGGTCCTGCGCCGGCGGCGATGCCGTCAAACAAAAAGGCCGGCTTCCCGCCGGCCTTTTCTCGTCTCTACGGCAAGCCCGTATCAGTATTTGGAAGCTGCCGGGCCACCCCAGCCAAACCGGTAGTTCACACCGACCTTGACGGTGTGTTCGTCGTTCCGGAAGCTCTGGCCGGTGATGTCGGCGGGGCCAGCCGTGAAGGTGGTCTTGCCGAAATCGTAATACTGGTACTCGGCTTTGGCCGACCAGTTGGGCGCGAACATGTATTCGAGACCGCCGCCGACCGTATAGCCGTCCTTGTGGTTGCCGTTGGTGGTGAAGCCCTGCGGGACGCCGGCCACGGTGACGCCAAGACCGTTGCCGTCGCGCCAGGCGTAACCGCCCTTGGCGTAGAGCAGCGCCGGACCCCAAGTGTAGCCGACCCGGCCGGTGACCGAACCGAGCTGGTCGGTATTGGTGGACACCAGCGTACCGCCCGGGAACAGGACGCCATTATTGTTGCCGCCGTTCAGCCAGCTGTACTGCGCCTCGGCGCCGACCACCCAGTTGGGTGCGAACTGGTAGTCGAAGCCAGCCTGCAGACCGCCAAGAAAACGCGCGTCGCTGCCTTGCAGGGAATTGCTGCCCGCAAAGGCGCCGCCGACATGGCCGCCGATGTAAAAACCGGTCCAGTTATAGACGACCTGCGGCGCGGTATAGGCCGGCGCCTTGGTGTAAGGGCGCGGCTGGATGTCCGCCGCGAAAGCAGGAGCCGCCATGGCGGCCAGCGCGGCAGCGCCGAGCAAAATCTTCTTCATCATCGTTCCCCGTTACTGACGTTCCAACATCAATCCAAACAACGTGACTTCAATTAGGTTGCTTTGGGGCAATGCCGGAGCGCGCCGATGGCGCGCAACTGTGACGGCGTGGCAACAAAGCGCTTTAGTTCCTTCGCATGTAAGGTTTTTTCCTGCGTTAATCGGGTGATATCCCGCTTTGTTGATGTCGGAGATGACTAAGGCAAGGTTCAAGGGTCGCCGAAAAGTGATCGGATTCCCTTCACCTTTTTCGCCCCCCGCGAAGCCGTCGCCGGGGGGCCGGGTTCGAGAGGCTCCCCAGCGTTCCGGATTAGTAACCGGCGACGTCGATCACCGCCTGGGCGAAGGCCTGCGGGGCCTCCTGGGGCAGATTGTGCCCGATGCCGCCGGTGATCAGGCGGTGTGAATATTTGCCCGAGAACTTCTTGGCATAGGCGGCCGGATCGGGGTGCGGGGCGCCATTGGCGTCGCCTTCGAGGGTGATCGATGGCACAGGGATCACCGGTAATGCCGCGAGCCGCTTCTCCAGGTCGTCGTATTTCGCCTCGCCCTCGGCCAGGCCGAGCCGCCAGCGATAATTGTGGATCGAAATCGCCACATGATCGGGGTTGTCGAGCGACGCCGCGCTGCGCTCGAACGTCGCGTCGTCGAAATTCCATTTCGGCGAGGCCGTCTGCCAGATCAGCCTGGCAAAATCGCGGGTGTATTTTTCGTAGCCGGCCCGGCCGCGCTCGGTGGCGAAATAATACTGATACCACCAGGAAAGCTCGGCCTTGGGCGGCAGCGGTGCCTTGTTGAGCTGCTGGCTGCCGATCAGGTAGCCGCTCACCGAGATCAGCGCCCTGGCGCGCTGCGGCCAGATCGCCGCGACGATGTCGGCCGTCCGCGCCCCCCAGTCGAACCCGGCGATGACGGCCTTCTCGATCTTGAGCGCATCCATCAGATCGATCACATCGACCGCAAGCGCGCCCTGCTGGCCGTTGCGTAGCGCGTCGGGGACAAGAAAGCGCGTGGTGCCGTAGCCGCGCAGATGCGGCACGATCACCCGAAAACCGGCCGAGGCCAGGATCGGGGCGACATCGACGAAGGCGTGAATATCGTAGGGCCAGCCGTGCAACAGGATGACCGGGGGACCGTCGGCGGGTCCGGCTTCGGCGTAGCCGACATTGAGGACGCCGGCGTTGATCTGCTTCAGCGCGGGAAACGACGTGTGAGTGCCCGGGGACGGATGCGTCCCCGGCTTGACGGCGGTCACCGACTGGGCGCCGGCGGAGCCCGCCAGGAGCGCCTGCGCGGCGGCGAGCGTGCCGGCCGCGGCGCCAAGGAAGCGGCGGCGATCGAGGTTGATGTGCTGGGACATGTTTTCCTCCTTTTTTTGAAGGGATGGCCTGCCCTGCCAACGGGCCGCCCGGCCCGTTACGGATTTATGATCGGATGCGATCTATTCGTACGCGATACAAATAAATTGGACCGCTTCCGATGTCAACTCTTCCGATTCAATCGGATGCGATATACATGCCCGGTACACGTCACGATCGCGTGTGTGCGGGAGAGCAGGATGAAAACCACCAGAACAGCAGCCGCGGACGGAACGGCTTCGGATCTCAAACCTTCGGATCCGAAGCTCGCCGACTTCCTGTGCTTTGCGATCTATTCGGCCAACCTCGCCTATGGCCGGGCCTACAAGCCGATCCTCGATGAACTCGGCCTCACCTACACGCAATACATCGCGATCGTGGCGCTATGGGAGCAGGACAACCAGACCGTCTCGGGCCTTGGTGAAAAGCTGTTCCTCGAATCCAACACGCTGACCCCGATCCTGAAAAAGCTGGAGGCGATGGGCTATCTGCGCCGGCAGCGCGATGCCGCCGACGAGCGCCAGGTGCTGGTCAGTTTGACGGACGCCGGTCGCCAATTGCGCGACAAGCGCGGGGGGAAAAACCTGGTCAAGGCCTCCGGGCTTTCGCCGGAAGAATTCCCGAGGCTGCAAAAGGCTGTCGTCGCCCTCCGCAACAACCTGATCAAATCCATGCAAGATACGCCCACCCGCGCGCCGGAAGACGCCTCGCCCGCGGTTGGAAAGCAGCGCGCTTAGACCGGCTAGCGGACCATCTTTTCCAGTTCGGGGAACGGCGCATAGACTGCCCCGGCACAGGGGTCGCTGGCGTTTTCAATGACGCGATCGAGCCGACCGTCGACATACAGAATCGCACGTTCGCGCGGCTCCCGGTAATTGCCGCCGGAATCGCGCGCGTTGAAGCGCAGGCAACTGACGAAGCGCAGCCGCCCGCCGACGACGCGTTGTACCGGCTCCGCCATCATGGCGTCGCGCACGCCGACGGGGTTGTTGAGGTAGGTCTTCATGAACGAAAGTATTTCGCTCTTGTAGTTGTTGGGAAACGGCTGGTTGGCGACGCCGCGATCGTCGGTATAGGTGATGCTCCTGGCCTCGTCGCCGCCGGCGCAGGCCGCAAGCGCGATCGGCAGCAACAGGATCGCCGCAATTCTTGCCGCCTTGATTTTTGCTGATATCCCCAAGCGTAACTCTTCCACCCGCCCCCGAATAATTCTCTTAGACCGGCTGGCGGCGAAATGGAATTCGCATCTCGGTTATCGCGCATGGTTGGGACGAGCCGGAAACGGTACCAACCCACGGCCATTGGGGAAGCAATGGCGCGTGGGTTGGGTCTGATACCCGCCGGCGCGGCGGGGGCAATGGGGATCGAACCGCGCCTGCGGATCAGGTTCAGCCGCGCTTGGCGTGGGATGTCTGCTTGATCACGACTTTCGGCGTGCCGTGCGTCTTCAGCATGCCGATATGCTTGTGGTGGCGATGATGGCGCAAATGCTTGTGGTGATGTCGGCCCATCCGCGCATTGGCATTGACGAACTTCGACTTGGACTGCTCGGCCTTGATGACCGGCGCATGCGTGGACTTGCCGGGCGAAGCAGCCAGCGCGGGAGCGGCGAGAACGGATACGGCAAGCAGCGCTGCGGAAATGGTCTTGAACATGGTTGTCTCCTCTTCCATGGGATCGCGGGGCTCTCCAGCCGGATGGCCGGCCTCGCTGATCATGCAGGCAACCCTAGCGACCACGCGCTGAACCCCTCCTGAAGCGAGACATCGGACTTCGTTCATCTGCATGACAACTTCGTTATGTTCCCTGGAGCGTTTTCCAGCGAAGTGGACGCCGGTTCGCGTCAAGAAAACGCGTCAAAACAAGAATCTAGAGCCCCGTTCCGATTCCATCGGAACGGAAAAGGCTCTGGTTCGTCCTGTTCCCCAGGTAACAGCCCAGGGCAATTTCCCGTGCCAACATGGCCTGCACCACATGGTTGGGAATGTTCTCAGCCGTCGGGTGTTCAAACCAGCGGACTTCGGTATAGGCTTGCCGGTCCGATGTTCCCGAAGTCGGGTTTTCCGATTGTGCTCAACTGGAGAGATGCATGACCAAATTTGTTTTCAGACTTCTGACTTTGGCGATGCTGACGCTGACGCTGACGGCTGCGCCCGTCGTGAGCGTGGTCTACGCGGCGCCCGACAATGAACCACCGCCGCCGAAGGAAAAGAAGAAGAAGAAATCCAGCGAAATGCGCCCGAGCACCGAAGAAACCGCGTTTGCAACCGGCTATCGCGCCGCTTACGCCGCGATCTACGAGCGCCACGACTACGCCTCGGCGATCGAACAGCTGAAGACGCTCGGCCGCGACGACAGCGCCGCGGTCGCCAACCTGATCGGCTACTCCTATCGCCAGCTCGGCGACTACAAAGTGTCGCAGGTCTGGTACGAGCGCGCGCTCAAGGCCGATCCGAACCACGTCAAGACCTGGCAGTATTACGGCCTGTGGCAGGTCGAACAGGGCAACCGCGAGTCGGCGCAGTACCACCTCAACAAGATCGCCACGCTTACCGGTACCTCGAGCGAGGAATATCGCTCGCTCGCCGCCGCGCTCGAGAAGGCGCCGGGAACCGGTCTGGCTTACTGAGCCATCGAAGCGGGAATGGATGGTGCCGGCAGCCATGGTTGCCGGCACTTTTTCTTTTTCGAACTTTTCCCTGTTTCTTTTCGGCCCTGACTGCGTTCGGCCCTCCAAATTCCACTCCCGATCGCGGCTTTTTCTTAGCGAAATCTTAAGGATGATTTGTTTCCGCGCGACGGAAGCCGATCCCAGAACCATTTCAATACCCATGAGCCATAGGCTTTTCGGCGTGGTGCACCGGCACCGGGCCCGGGCCTCGACAGGTTCCAGGCAGGCATCAGGGTTGAATGATGAGTGCGCGCGAAAACTGCTTGATCGAGACCCCCAACTTCCTGCTCACCGCGCTTGAGCGGGCAAACGACGCCGTTGTGATCATCGACGGCGATCTTTGCGTCGGCTATTTCAACGCGGCCGCTGAATCGATCTGGCGACTGGATCGCGCGGAAGTGCTCGGTCGTCACTTCAGCAGTCTCGGATTGAGCGACTTGAAGCTGAGCGACCTGCCACAGCCCGGCGACAACGACGCCGATCAGGTTCGCACATCCGAAATCACGATCGAGCGCAAGGATGGCAGCCGGCTTCGTGCCAGGCTTTCGCTGTCGCAGATCACGCTCGGCGGTCAAACCCGCACCATCATATTCGCCACGGATATCACCCGGGATGTCGCGCGACGCGAGCAGATGGCCCTGCTCCAATTGGTCGCCGACAAGACCAGCCGCGCCGTCGTCGTCACCGACCGCAATCTCAAGATCGTCTATACCAACGCCGCGTTTGCCTCGATGTTCGGATACTCGGTCGAGGAAGCCAGGGATCGGCAGGCTGGCGAGCTTATGGTGGGCCGGCATACCGACCGCAGGACGCTGGCTAAGCTGCGGCGCTGGATCGATGTCGAAGCCGGCGGCGAGGAGGAAATCCTGGCCTATGACAAGAATGGCGACGAGATCTGGATCTCGGCCACCGTCAAGGCGTTTCGCAACGAGCACGGGCAGATCAAACACATGTTCGGCCTCTTGACCGACATCACCGAGACCAAGCAGTTGCGGTCGCTGCAGCAGCTCATCATGGGCGCGCTGGCCGATGAAATTCCGATTACCGGGATCGCCGACCGGCTGTGCCGGCGTGTCGAGGAAATCGCGCCCGACGTGGTGTCCTCGCTGTTGTATATCGACACCGGCGGATTGATTCATCCGCTGGGCGGCCCCAGCCTTCCCGAAGACTATTCCAGGGCGCTGGATGGCGTCGCGATCGGCCCCGATATCGGCTCCTGCGGTTCGGCGGCATTTTACGGTAAACCGGTGCTGGCGATGGATCTCGACACCGATCCGCGCTGGCAGCCGTTCAAGGCCCGGCCACTTGAAGTCGGCCTGCGCGCCTGCTGGTCGACGCCCATCAAGTCGAAGGACGGCCGCGTGATCGGCACCTTCGCCTTCTATTTCAGGGAATGCCGCGCGCCGAGCCGCTGGCATCAACGCATCGTCGATGCCTGCGTCGATCTCAGCGCGCTCGCGATCGAGCGCAAGGAAGCCCGCGCCCAGATCGCGCGGCTCGCCTATTACGACATGCTGACGGGCCTGCCGAACCGCGCACGCCTGCGCGATCTGATCCTTGAGGCGACCGAGGCCTGCCCTGCCGGCAAACACGTCGCGCTGGCGTTTGTCGATGTCGATAATTTCAAGGACGTCAACGATACGCTCGGGCACTCGGCCGGCGATGAATTGCTGGTCGGGTTTGCCCAGCGCCTGCGTGCGCAGATTCAACCCGGCGACATGCTGGGGCGTCTCGGCGGCGACGAATTCGTGATCGTGCTGCCGAACCGCAACGCAGCCGAAGCTTCCCTGATGGCCTCGCGGATTACCGAAGCCCTGGTCAACCCGCTTCAGATCGGCACCAAGCAGGTGGCGATGTCCGCGAGCGTCGGCATCAGCATGTATCCGGACAATACGACCGATATCGACACGCTGATTCAGCAGGCCGATGCGGCGATGTACAAGGCCAAGCAGGCAGGCCGCTCCACGTTCCGCTTCTTCAGCGCCGACATGGACCGGCTCGCCGAGCAGCGGCTGGAATACAGCGCGGCGCTGCGCGGCGCGATCGCCAACGATGTCCTGCAATTACAATATCAGCCGCAGATCCGGACCCGCGACGGCAGCATTCATGGCGTCGAGGCGCTGGCACGGTGGTATGATCCGGTGTTAGGCGAAGTCTCGCCTTCAAAGTTCATCCCGCTGGCCGAAGAGACGGGACTGATCGAGCAGATCGGCCTGTGGTCGATCCGCGAGGCCTGCCGGCAAATGGCGGAATGGCGCGCAACGGGCGTGGATATTCCCTGTGTGTCGGTCAACCTCTCGCCCATCAATTTCCAGAACGCGACCCTCGCCGCCTCCGTCGGCAGCATCCTCGCCGACCATGGCCTGCCGCCGGAAGTGCTCATGCTCGAGATTACCGAAGGCGTGATCATGAACGAGCGCTCGGTTGCGATCGAGACGATGAACGAGCTTCGCACGCTGGGCGTCGGCCTGTCGCTGGACGATTTCGGCACCGGCTATTCGAGTCTGAGCCGGCTCGCGCATCTGCCGATCCGCGAACTGAAGATCGACCGCAGCTTCATGCGCGACGTCGAGACCGACCCCAGCGCGCGGGCGATCGTGACCACCGTGGTTCGCGTCGGCCAGAGCTTGAACCTCACCGTCGTCGCCGAAGGCGTCGAAACCGAAGGACAGCGGGATTTGCTGACCGAACTCGGCTGCGAAGTCATTCAGGGATTTCTCTACGCCCGCGCGTTGGCTCCGGCCGCGTTCGGCCGCTGGCTGCTCGACCACAGCGCCGAACGCGCGAGCACGATGCTCAGGCCTATGGGACGATCCTTGGCCCGGCCCTCGGCCGAAGCGCCGCGCGCTGCTTCCGGTATGAGTTCGTAGGGTTAGCACAGAGCTCTCATCGCTTCGTCGCCTGCACTTCCGGCCCGAACGTCCCGATTCACTCTCCGCGTCATTGCGAGCCACCGGGGCGCGCGTTCGCGCGACCCGGTGGCTCGCAATGACGGGGGTGAGATTTCGCATTCACATTTCAAACAGCGAGAGGATGTGCGTTCGCATCCTCGCGGCGCGATGCGCCCGAGCTTTGCGTCGCCGTCCTCTGAATCAAGAGGGCGCAGGGAAAGCCGGGTGCGCGCTGCACCCGCGGTCTCGTGTGCAATGGGTAGAAACAAAATGGGCACACGAGCATACAGGTCCAGCGGAGGCATCCGGCTTTCCCTGCGCAGTGGTTTACGGCTTATTCCGCGCTCTCCCCGGTGAGCCATGCTCTTTTGCCACCGTTATCCGCGAGAAATGTCCCGCGAACGTGACGCCAGCATCGGGGCGCCAGGACCACACGGCTTTACCGTCCGCGCCGGCAGCATTCGTCATTCGCCGCCGCCCGCGTCCACCGCATCCCACCGCGCGTTCGTGACGTGCGCAACGCCCCTCTCATCGGGTGAGACGGGGGATTCATGCGCCGATTTGTCTTTCGGATAAAGCGAAATCTTTTTAATTTGGGTCCTTGACGCCATTTCTGAATATCGGAATTGATTTGCCCGACGGGTTGATTTGTCGCAGGAGGATTGCAAGATTGCGCTTGCCTGGAAGGCGCCGCAGCAACGTCGTTACAGCGAAAGCCCCAATGGCGGATTACGCCAATCCGCCCTACGAACGGCTCCTGGTCTGGTTCCGCCGTTCTTGCCAGCCATGCTGAAAAAATTGAAACTAACCAGGTAATCGCTTGAATTGTACCATAGCCCTAAGCAAACTCAGGCGATGGAGACACCCACTACAGAAGAGATAAAGAACGCCTGGGATAATCGCCCGCCATCGAAAATGTTGCTACTGGCCCAGCTCAGTCTTGGAGCTGCAGGTATGGCTGGCGGTTTAAAGTTGTCGTTAGCGTTGCTCATCCCCTGCATGCTGGGTGTGACCATGGGAGAAGCGCTGCGCCTATTCCGACAGAACCGACCGCATCACCTCAATTGGCAAGTGATACCGGGGTTGTTGTTCTCATCCACGCTGTTCTGTTTCATCATGTACGCAGTCGGACGTGGCGTCGCATGGATTGCAGATTACTTCGGATGAACAGGCCTCGTATTGTATGTATCCTGATACGCAGCCCTGCGGGCGGCGGAGCCTCCCGTTCAGCCCGTAAGGTGGATTACTCCGGAGCCCGTAGGGCGGGTTCTCTTTGACCCGCCATCTCACTTGCCGGGGAATCCGCCCTACGAGCTACGACGCTTGACATGGTATCTCGTCAAGATACGAAAACCTTGCAATACGTATCTCGATGAGATACGTTGCGACATGATCAGGAGCTTCAAGGGGAAGTTTGCCGAGCCGATCCTTCAGGGCCGCGCGATCCCCAAGGGTTTTCCGGCAGATCTCGCCAAGGCAACTCGCCGCAAGCTGATCATGGTAGACGCCGCCACCTTTCTCGAGGCCTTGAACTCACCTCCCGGCAACCGCCTTGAAGCTCTCAAGGGTGACTTGGCGGGCAAACACTCGATCCGCGTCAACGATCAATGGCGGATCGTGTTCAGATGGACCGATGCGGGCCCCGAGGATGTGGAGATAATCGACTATCACTAGCCAACCCGGCCGATTGTGGCCACCGATCAGGAGATCAGCCATGGCAAAGAAACTTGCGCCGGTTCATCCCGGCGAAATCCTGCGGGAGGAATTTCTTGTTCCGCTCAAGCTGACCCCTTACGCGGTCGCGGCCGCGCTGCACGTGCCGCGCACCCGTATCGAGCGCATTGCGCGCGAAGAAAAGCCCGTGACGGCCGACACTGCGCTGCGGCTCGGGAAATTCTTCAAGACCGGCGCGGCGTTCTGGATGAACATTCAGGCGCGCTTCGATCTCGAAACGGCCGAAGACACGCTCGCGCCGCAAATCAAGAAAATCGCGGCCTACAAGGCGGCTTGAGAATTACGGTGACGGCGCGTAGCCCCCGCGTAAGATGGCGGATTACGCCTTCGGCTCCAGTCCGCCCTACGGACTGAACGTCATTGCGAGCGAAGCGAAGCAATCCATCTATCCGCTCGCTGAGGCATGGATTGCTTCGCTTCGCTCGCAATGACGGGGTGAGATTTCGCATTCGGTTGTTGAACTCAGATCCCCACTCTTCACTTCATCATCCCCTGAACCTCCGACCGAAACGCCTGCCGCGCCGGCTCGCGCGAATAAAACATGTGTCCACCGGGATAGACCACGAGCTTCACGCGCGCGGGACCTGCAAACGCCGGCAACTGGTCGAGGATGATCTTCGAGGCAAAATACGGCGTGGCGAGATCGAACAGGCCGTGCCCGACCAGCAATTTCATTTTCGGGTCGAGCGCGAGAATCTGGCGCAACTGGGAAATCGACTCGGCCGGTCCGCGGCCGAAATCCCAGGCACCGAAGACGCTACCGTTGAGCAGATGATATGAGCCGTCCGGACGCCAGTTCAGCTTGCGCGTGGTGAGGTCGACCGCGGCGCTCGTCAAAGGCGCCGTCAGCGAATCCCCGGAGGGATCGCCGAAATGGGAATCGTTCGAATCCGGATAGGGATCGAAGCCCGACACCGACGCATCATAGCGTCCGGTGACCCGGCCGTTGCGGCGGTCGAACTCGCGGCGGAATTCACTGACTTCGAAGCGTCCGGCAAGCCTGCGGCTCACGGCCTGATCGACGCCCGTCAACGCGGCGACCTTGTCGGCGAGCCGGGTCGTCGCCTCGGTATCGGCCTGGCCCTTGAGCAAGTCGACCAGGAATTCGCCGCGCGCGTAGCGTTCGGCCTCGGCGAGATCGGTCCACTTCACCGGGCCCTTCGCTTCACGCGCCACCGCGGCCATGGTGGGAAGCCGGTGGACGTATTGCAGCTGGCTGGATCCGGAAAATTCGCGGTAGTCGAGCAAGGGCGAGACCAGGATCAGCCCGCGCACGCCGACGCCCTGCTGGGTCTGCAAATTGCGGACGATCTTCGGGCCGCGGATGCCGCCATAGCTCTCGCCGGTCACGAATTTCGGCGACATCAACCGGTCGTATTTTTCGAGCCAGCGCCGGATCACCAGCGCGATCGAACTGACATCGCCATCGACCGAGAAGAACCGCTTGCGCACATCATCGCCCTGCGCGACGAAACGGCTGTAGCCGGTGCCGACGGGATCGATGAAGACGAGATCGGTGAAGTCGAGCCAGGTCTCTGCATTGGGCACGAGATCGGGCGAAGCCGACGACACCGCGCCGTCTCCAGTGATCGAGATTCGCCACGGTCCGGCATCGCCGAACTGCAGCCAGGCCGATGACGCGCCCGGCCCGCCATTGAACAGGAACGTGACCGGCCTCGTCGCCTGATCCGCGCCGTCAAGCGTGTAGGAGGTATAGGCGATGTCGGCCTGCGGCTCGCCCTTGTCGTCGAACAGCCGGATCGAGCCGGCGATTGCGGTGAATGCCAGCGTCCGCCCGGGCAGCGCCAGCGTCTGCTTGGTCGTGGAATCCGGCGGCAGGCGATGTTGATCGGTTGCGGATGGTGTCGCAGCGGCGGCATCGCCGCGCCGTCCCCCGCCTTTCTGGCCTGATGGCGACGGCGACGGCGTTGCCGCAGGTTGCTGCGACGAGGACGGCACGCTGGCGTCCTGGGCGCGCGCGCCGGCCATGCAACACAAGACCAGAAGCGTGATGGCCAGTTGCATATGACGCTGTGCCGTGAAACGAAAAGCCATGACGCCTTGCTCCCTGTGTCCCGCGATTCCTTGCAATCCCTTGAGGCTATCTGCCGCGGATTCCAGCGCAACATTGCGACAGCCGGGCTGTGCTACACAACAGGAAGAAAGCCGCAGAAATCACAATCCCGACAGGATTGCGTGAAAGCAGTCTGAATGAGGCTCGATCCGCCCTCATGGAGCTGGTTGTCCTCACAGAGCGTTAGGTGATATCGGTCGGTTCGCTGGCGAACCCGGCCAACTATTTTTGATCCAACCATGAAACCATTCCGGCGCTGGCGAGACTAAACAACCTGCGCTTTCCAATGGGGACCATAATGAAACGTGCAATTGTTATTTGTCTCGGCCTGCTGGCGCTGGCTTCGCCCGCCGCGGCCGATTCGCCGGTCGCGGTCGTCGAGGACATCAAGGGCAAGGTGACCGGTGCCGAGTTCATGGACTATGTGACGCCGAGATCCGTCATCAAGATCGCGGACGGCGGCACCATCGTTCTCAGCTATTTGAAATCCTGCCGGCGCGAGACGATCAGCGGTGCCGGCACCGTGGTTGTTGGCGCCGAGGCGAGCGTCGTCGACCAGGCCGTCCTCAAGGCGGAGAAGACGGATTGCGATCCCAACCAGGCGAATGCGACCACGCGGGACACCAGCGGTGTCGCCGCCACCTTGCTGCGCAGCGCCGGGCAGGCCAAGACCGCTTCCTTGCCGGAGCCGCAGCTTACCCTTTACGGCGCCTCGCCGTTGGTGGAGGCCAAGGGACGCGGCACGTTGACGGTTCGGCGCCTCGACCTTGTCGGCGAGCGGCACCAGATTGCGCTCGGCGGCACCCAGCTCAAGGGCAGGTTCGTCGACTTCGCCGGCGAGGATGTCGCGCTGGTCCCGGGCGGCCTCTACGCAGCTACATTCAAATCGTCGGAAATCGTGTTCCGGGTGGATGCGCAGGCCAAGCCGGGCGCGACGCCGATCGTCGGCCGGCTGCTGCGGCTGGAATAAGCGTGCCGGGCCTCTCGAGAACGGGCCTGCCATCTTGAGGATCAGGCGCAGCACGCGCAATCAGATGGTGGTCGCCGCCATCGCGCTGGTCTGCGCGGCGGCCTCGGTTTCCCCCGCCGTCCGGCCAATCCGCGGGCTTTCCCTCGATACACTCACGGCGCTGCGCTGGGAAATGTTCGGCAAAAGGCAGGATCCGGCGGCCTCTCCGGTGGTCGTCGTCGCGATCGACGAGGAAAGCCTGCGCGCCGCCCCGTTCAAGGGCTCGCCGATGCTGACCTGGACCGGCGAGATCGGCCGCGTATTGGCCGCGACCCTGGAAGGCGGCGCCAAGGTCGCCGGCTTCGACGTCGTGATCCCGACCTCGATCGAACAGTCGGAGATACCGTTTGGCGAGAATATGCTGGGCGAGAAGGTGCGCGGCTTCGACCGCGACTTTCTTCGGGCGCTGGCCGCCGCCGCGACTGCCGGCAAGGTGGTGCTGGGCGAAACGCTGGGCGGCAACCAGCCGGTGCGGCCCTCGGCCGGCCAACGCATCGCGGTGCGCCAGCAGCAGAATATCCGTCCGCTCAACGTTCACACCGACCATGACGACGTGGTGCGACGCCTGCCGCTGACATTCACCCTCAACGGGGCAAGGGTGCCCTCGATGGCGGTCGAGCTGGCGGCGCGGGCGATCGGCGCCGCGCCGGAATTCGACAGCAACGGAAGGATGACGCTTGCCGGTTACCGGGTGCCAGGCCGGGTGCCGAATACGATGACGCTGAATTTCGAAGGCGGCGCCGACGACATTCCGACCTTCTCCTTTGCCGATCTGCGCAATTGCGCGGTCAAGAACGACAAGGACTATTTCCGGCGCTGGTTCGACGGCAAGGTCGTCATCTTCGGTACCGTTCTCGATATCGAAGATCGCCAGATGACGTCCAAGCGCTTTGCGACCGGCATCGAAGGTGCGCCCACGCCACGTTGCGCGGCCGATAGCGCGCCGGTCACCGCGGGTTTCCGCACCAGCCGGATCGCGGGCGTCTATGTCCACGCCACCGCCGTCAACAATCTGATCTCACGCAATGGTGTGGTCGAGCCCGGCCCGCTGTCACGCTTCCTGATATCAGCGCTATTTGCGGCATTGGCCGCCATCGCGGCGTGGCAATTGAGGCCTCTCGTCGCGGCGTTTGGCTGGACGGTTCTGATGCTGGCCGGCATTGCGGGTGCTACCGTCGCCTTCAACCACGCCCTGGCGCTCCCGGTTGCCGAGCCATTCCTCGCCAGCCTGACCGCACTGGCATCTACCATTGGTTTCCGCTTTGTGGTCGCCGACAAGGATCGGCGCCTGCTGCAAAAAAGTTTTGCGCTGTACCTCGCCCCGCACGTCATCAACCGGATGCTGTCGTCGAACAAATTGCCTGAACTCGGCGGCGAGACCCGCGACGTGACGGTGTTCTTCTCGGACATTGAAGGATTTTCGTTGATCGCCGAAAAGATGTCGCCGGACAGCCTGATGGAGCTGATGAACGAATATCTTTCGGCGATGACCGACGTCATTGAAGGCCATGGCGGCTATGTCGATAAGTATATCGGCGACTCCGTCGTGGCCGTGTTCGGCGCACCGGCCGACGATCCCGATCATGCCGCCAATGCCGCATGCGCCGCACTCGACTGCTGCACGCGACTGGCGGAACTCAACGCCTCCTCCGCCCTGTTCAGCGAACACCGGCTGGCGCAGCGGATCGGGATCAATTCCGGCGAGGCGCTGGTCGGCAATTTCGGATCACGGCGGCGCTTCAATTATTCGGTCATGAGCGACGCGGTGAACCTCGCCTCGCGGCTGGAGGGCGCCAACAAATTCTACGGCACGACCATCATCGCTTCCGAGACGACGGTCGCCCTTGCCGGCGAGGCTTTCGGCTGGCGCGAACTCGACGCCGTCAGAGTCAAGGGACGAAACCAGGCGCTGAAAATCTACGAACTGCTGGCGCGCCCGGCTGAGCCCACGGAGTTCCAGCGGGCATCGATCGCCAGCTACGCCGAAGGACTGGCGCACTGGCGGGCGCGCGAATTCGAGCTCGCCGCGACGTGCTTCGAGCGCTCGTCGGAGATCGACCGGCCGGCCTCGCTGTTCTGCCAGCGCGCCCGGGAATTGGCTCAAAATCCCCCGGGCGGGGATTGGGACCCGATCCGAACCCTGCAAGAGAAATAGACGAAATAGGCGCCCCAACCGGCCTCCGGTTTGGGGTATCACCTCTAAGGCGGCGGCCCCGCCTTCTCGACAAGCGCCGCCAAGGTGTATAGACGAGCGCGGCGCAATCCGGCGCCCCCGTGAGCCCGTGATCCGATGACCAGCCCCAAGCGATATGACCGGATCGCCTTCGTCGCGAGCGCGAGCGCCGAGGCCCAGGCGGCGCAGGCGGAACTGACCAAACTTTACGGCAATCGCGATGCCGATGACGCCGATATCGTGGTCGCGCTCGGCGGCGACGGCTTGATGCTGCAAACGCTGCACGCCCACATGCGCTCGGGCAAGCCGATCTACGGCATGCATCGCGGCACGGTCGGCTTCCTGATGAACGAGTTCAGTTCGCACGATCTGCATGCACGGCTCGCCGCCGCACGGGAATCGCTGATCAACCCGCTGTTGATGCGGGCCACCGACGTCCATGGCGAAGTGCACCTGCACCACGCCATCAACGAGGTCGCGCTGTTTCGCCAGACCTATCAGGCGGCGCGCCTGCGCATCCTGATCGATGAGCGCGAACGGATGGCCGAACTGATCGCCGACGGCATCCTGGTTGCGACCCCTGCCGGCTCCACCGCCTATAACCTCTCGGCGCAGGGACCGATCCTGCCGATCAACGCGGCCTTGCTGGCGCTGACCCCGATCAGCGCGTTCCGGCCGCGGCGCTGGCGCGGCGCCCTGCTTCCCAACACCGCCTTCGTCGTCATCGAGGTGCTCGAAGGCGACAAGCGTCCGGTCGCAGCCGTGGCCGACCATGACGAGGCGCGCGACGTCCGCCGCGTCGAGGTCTTGTCCGACAAGACGATCTCGATGCGGATGCTGTTCGACCCCGGCCACAGCCTCGAAGAGCGCATCCTGCGCGAGCAGTTCGGGCATTAACCGCTGTCGTCCCGGCGAAGGCCGGGACCCATAGCCACCGCTAATCGTTTTGCGACGCGCTGGAGCTCCAAATCAGCCTCACCACAAAAATCTGTGGTTATGGGTCCCGGCCTTCGCCGGGACGACCCTAGCTAGGGAGCAATCCTGGCAACCATTCGTTAACCTGCCCCGCGATATGGTTAACGCCGGGTGTACCGTGTTGCCCGGTATGCGCTTAGGGCCGGACCATGTATCGCATCGACTTCAACAAGCTGCGGTTTCTGATTTGCGACGACAACCCGCATATGCGCCGCATCCTGCGGACGCTGCTGCATTCGTTCGGCGCGCGCGAGGCCTACGAATCCGAAGACGGCGCTACCGCGCTCGAAATGTACAGCCATTACGTTCCCGACATCGTCATCACCGACTGGGCGATGCCGATCTTCGACGGGCTCGAACTGGCGCAGATGATCCGGCAGCCGGACTCCAAGGGCAATCCCTACGCGCCGATCATCATGCTGACCGGACATTCGGAAAAGCGGCGCGTGACGGTCGCGCGCGACGCAGGTGTCACTGAATTCCTGGCCAAGCCGATCTCGGCCAAGGGACTTTATCAGCGCATCCTCAACGTCGTCGCCAATCCGCGACCGTTCATCAAGACCAAGACCTATTTCGGACCGGACCGACGGCGCAACACCAGCAATGCCTATATCGGTCCCGAGCGTCGTGTCGGCGGCGAGGTGGAAGTGTTGCAGCAGCCCTCGCTGCTCGACAAGGCACGATCCAGCGTCTAGCGCGCAAAGCTCACGCTTTTAAGGAAACCGTCATGGCGAAAGAACAGCCCGGCAAGTTGGAGGTCAAGAGCTTCCCAGATCATCACGTGATCACGCAGCCAAATCCCCTGCGCAAGGTGTTGCTGCGCGTCCCCGAATCCGACCTCGACGATCCCGTCGGGCGCGCCGAGAAGGCTTTGGCCGGGTTGTCCGGTGAATTCAAGAACTGGATGGCGATCGAAGCCGACCGGCTTTCCGCAGCCCACGCCGCCATCTTGCGCGACGGCTTCACCGACGACACCCGCGAAGAACTGTTTCGCGCCGCCCACGACATCAAGGGCGATGCCGCGACGTTCGGCTTTCCTTCCGCAGGCGCCGCTGCCGAAAGCCTGTGCCGCATCATCGAGCACGCGCCCGATCTCGAGCGGGTGCCGTCGGACCTGATCGCCCACCACATCAACGCCATCCAGGCGATCGTGCGCGAGCGCACCAAGCTCGACACCGCCGCCACCGCCGGCGTGCTCAGCCGTTCGCTCCGCGGCATCGCCGACGAATTCCTCACCCACGCCAACCGCGACCGCCCCGAACATCTCGAAGCCATTTTGGCGCCGAGTATTATTCCGTCGGAGTGAGGCGAGCTATGGTCGTCGTCCCGGCGAAGGCCCCGCCGGGACCCATATGCCGCGGCCTATCGGTAGCGCGATGGAGTTAGTCGACGTTTCCAACAAATAGCAACGGTGGCTATGGGTCCCGGCCTTCGCCGGGACGACACCTGATGTGTTGCTAGAGAACCGCTTACGCCGCGATCAAATCATGCCCGATCGGCGCGATCGCTTCTTCCGCCACAAGCTCGTCGCAGAACATGCGGGCTTCCTCGCGGGCCGATTCCGTGGCGAAGCGGCGCAGCAGGATCAGCAGCGGTTCGGCGGCCTTGCGGTCGGTCTCGCAATGGGTCAGCACGCGCTCGACCATGCGGCGGCGCAGCCGTGCCGCACCACCGATCGTGTCGACGTAGCCGGTCTCGTGGCTGACCTCGATCGCGATCCTGAAGGCGGCGAAGGTGGATTCCGGCAGGCCTGCCCGGATCAGCAGCGCCTGCAGGCTGGCGCCGCCGCGGTCGTGCAGCAGCGCGGTGACGCGGGCCTGCGGCAGGCCGGACAATTCGGCCAGCGATGCATCGAACAGTTCGAGATTGCCCGACAGCAACGCGCGCAGGATCAGGCCCGCGGTGAGTTGGCCGGTGGCGCGCAGATGCTGCACCAGGCCCTGCATGTCCTCGCCGCGCGAACGCGCCGCGATGTTCACGGTCGAGCGCTCGCGCGCTTCGCTGGCGAGCCGCCCTGCCCGGTCCGGACTCAGCCAGTTTTTGGCGACGACGAATTGTGCCAGCGTGTCGGAAAGTTTTGCGACCAGCGCCAAGCGCGTCGCGGAAGGCAAGCCCTCCAGCACCAGCATCGATTCCCGGATCGCGGCGAGATGGCCGTGACGCTCGACGATGCGGTCCCAGGAGAAAGGCGCCAGCTCCGCATAGGCGTTCTCGATCAGCTCGAGCGCGGCAGCCGGCGAGCCGACTTCGGCAATCGCGGCGGATACCGACGTCGGCAGATTGACCCGGCGGGCGATCGCGCATTGCGTCTCGCCATTGCCGGTGGCGACGAGGTCGACGAGATCGGCGTCGATCAGGAGCGGAGAATGTTCGAGCACCGGCAGCGCAATCGACGGCTGGTCGAGCGAGAGCGCCTGCACGATCGCGGCGGGTGCTTCGGCGCTGCGCGCGAATACCTGGGCCATGGCCTGGCGAACCAGCGGGGATGGATCATCGAGGAGCATCAACAGCGCGCCTTCGGCGGCGGCGCGATCGTCCTCGGAAAGATCTGAAATCAACCAGGCCCGCGCCAAAGCCCGCGTTGCCTCTGCCCGCTCGCCTGCCGGAGCGGTACGTATCCAACTGATGAACTGCCGAACGATCATGGTTCTGCCGGCCTACGCAACCCGAAACGACACCGTGACGCGGTGCCACTGTCATAGAAAATAAACCATGACGCTTAACAAAGGGTTCACCATAACTGCTTGGGTTTATTGACGTTTCGTTAAGGAGCGGCGGTGGGGCCATACCGCATCAACAAACTGGCTCGCAGCTTAGCTGAACGTGCCGTTGCGGTCGCTGAACAGATCAAGCCGGCCCGGTGCGCGGACTTCAGGCTTCTGTCCTGATAGCGATGTCGTCGCTGAGGCGACCGAGGTCGCTGAGGCGACCGATGTCAGCGAAGATCCCCTGCCCCACAACTCCTGGACGGCAGGTGAAATCGGCTGGGTTCGCTCACCGGCCTGGAACAGCGAGCGGAAGATCGGCTCGGGCTGCACGGACGCGGTCTGCGATGTCGCAGCCACCGGCGTCACGCTGCGGGAATCCGGGAAGCTCGACAGATAGGCCGCGTTGTCGATCGCGGGCACCGCCTGGGTGGCGCTCGCGACGGTGATGCGGCGCGGGATGTCGCCGCCGACCGCGGCCATTGCCGTGCGCGTCGCCGGCGAATTGGCGGCACTGGCGTAGCGCGAATTCAGCACCGAATAGACCTCGGACACGCTGCGGCCGCTGCCTGAACGGTCGTAGAAGATCGAACGGTTGGCCTCGGCGGCAGCCGGAAACATCCGCACCGCCGAAGCTTGCGGATTGTCCTCGGCGCTGGAGATCAGTTTTCCCGCGCCGCCGACGCCCATGAAGTGCGCCATATAGAGTTCGGCGTCGCTCGGACGGCGACCGATCTTGCCGGTGAGCTTGAAGCTGTTCGACTGGGTCAGCACCCCCGCCATCGCCGACGCGGCTTGTGGATCGTCGCGCAGCTTCATGATCGCCGAGCGCGCGTCGGGATCGTTCACCGAATAGCCGCCGGACGGGTTCTTGGTGATGGCATCGGCATATTTGCCGTAGCCGAGCTGGCTGCCGGCTTCCTTCACGGTGCCGAGCCAGGTCTGGTCGATGAACTGAAACAGCCCACGCGCCGACGAAGTGGACGCCGCCGCCTTCGGGTTGAAATTGGATTCCATCTTGGCGGTGGTGAGCAGATATTCGAAGCTCGCACCGGTGGACGAGGCGGCCTGCTTGATCGAGCCCGCGATTTTCGCGCGCGTGGGATCGACACCTGCCGTGGCGTTTAATGTGTCGACCGACATGTTTCCTGGTGCCCCGCTCCTCGCGAAACGACCGCGCGGCGTGTGCGCAATGGCAATCATCGCCTGATACGCCACACACTGGGGCAGTTATGGTTAATGGGGAGTTAAGGATTATTTGTCGTCATTCCGGGGCGCACGAAGTGCGAACCTCAGGTGCGCAATTGCGCATCTGAGGTCTGGTCCTTCGGACCATCCCGGAATGACGGAATCATTTCCGATACACCGCCGCGGGATCGAACAGCCGCTCCGAGTCGACAAACGACAAGCGTGCGCCGCCATCGGACTTCTCGATCTTCCGATAGAAACACGACTGCCGGCCGGTGTGGCAGGCGGCGCCATGCTGCTCGACGCGGATCCAGATCGCGTCCTGGTCGCAGTCCATTCGCATCTCGAGCACGCGCTGGGTTTGGCCGGAGCTTTCGCCCTTGCGCCACAACGCGTTGCGCGACCGGCTGAAGTACCAGGCCTCGCCGCTGGCGATGGTCTTGCGCAGGGCTTCGTCGTTCATATGCGCGACCATCAGCACGTCGCCGGTCGTGGCATCGGTCGCCACGCAGGTCAAAAGACCTGACGCGTCGAATTTGGGCTGGAATGCCAGCCCTTCCTCACGCTCGTTGAATTCAGCAGATGACGACACGGCGGTCCTCGCTAATTCCATAGCGTTTTCGAGCGAAGTGGATGCCGGTTCGCGTGAAGAAAACGCGTCAAAATAAAATGGAAAGCGAGGTTACCGGCTCGGTCCTCGCACCATGGACAGGAAACGCGCCTGCTCCGCCGGATTGTCGCGGAACATGCCGGTATAGCGGCTGGTGAACGTCATCGCACCGTGCTTGGCGACGCCGCGCACCGACATGCAGGTATGCTCCGCCTCGATCACGACGGCAACGCCGCGGGGCTTGAGCACCTCGTCGATCGCGGCCGCGATCTGGGCGGTGAGATGCTCCTGCGTCTGCAGGCGGCGCGCGAAGATGTCGGTCAGCCGCGCCAGCTTCGACAATCCCACCACCCGCTCGACCGGCGTATAGGCGATGTGCGCCTTGCCGTAGAACGGCATCATGTGATGCTCGCATTGCGAGGTGAATTCGATGTCGCGGATCAGGACGAAATCGTCATAGCCGGCGGTTTCGCCAAACGTCCGATCGAGCACTTCGGCCGGGCACTGGTGATAGCCCTGATAGAGCTCGTCGAAGGCCTCGACCACGCGGCGCGGGGTGTCCAGGAGGCCCTCACGGCCGGGGTTCTCGCCGATATAGCTCAAAAGCGTGTGCACGGCCGCTTCGGCCTGGGCGCGCGACGGGCGCGGCTGGTCGGCACGGACGGCAGCGGCCAGGAATTCGGCGGGATCGAGTTCGGCGGGACGGGTGTCCGGCGCCGCATCAGTCGATTTGCTGGGGCGGAGGGATTTGATCAATGCGTCCATGTCTTCTCCGTTCGACCGGTCCCGCGGGACCGGAGTGTCACCGGGCAGACGGGGCGGTTTTGCCGCCGGGCGCCTGAGTCCCTTTATTTTAGCACCACCGGACCAGAATTGGCTTCCAATCAGGCCGCCGTGGCGACATGGCCGGACTGTATTTCCGCCGTTGCCGACCATATATAGGACGGTGAAACCCTGCCGCCAAGGGCGGTTCCGCCCGCGGGCCCGAGACCCCGATCCATGCTGAACGACATTTACAACAAGCGCATCATCGAGTTGGCCGGCAATATCCCCCGTCTGGGCCGCCTCCCCGACCCCGACGCCAGCGCCACCGCCCATTCCAAACTGTGCGGTTCGACCGTCAAGATCGACCTCAAGATGGATGGGCCTGTCGTGACCGACTTCGCCCATGACGTGAAAGCCTGCGCGCTGGGACAGGCCTCCTCCTCGATCATGGCAAGCCACGTCGTCGGCTCGACCGCCGGCGAACTGCGTGAACTGCGCGAGGCCGTCCGCAAGATGCTGAAGGAAAATGGCCAGCCGCCGCAGGGCAAATGGGCCGACATGGCGCTGCTCGAACCCGTGCGCGACTACAAAGCCCGCCACGCCTCGACCATGCTGACCTTCGATGCCGTGGTCGATGCGATCGGGCAGATCGAGGCGAAGGCGAAGCAGCTCGCGTAAGGCGGATTCCATTTAACCCGCCCGCACGCAACGTTACTTGACCGTGGCAAGTTCTCATCAAATTCTAGCTAGCGAGAAACCAAGGCATGGCGCAGCGAAATTGGTCGGTGCAGGACGCGAAGAACCGCTTCAGCGAGGTCGGAGGCCGCGCGGCGCATGCCCCAGACGGTCACCAAGCACGGCAAGCCCGCCGTCGTCGTAATGGATGTTGTGGAGTACGAGCGCTTGCAGCACATCGAACGCACGCAGGCGCCGTCCTTTGCCGATGCGCTGCTCGCCATGCCGCAGGTCGATGGCGAGTTTCCGCGCGACAATGTGCGGATGCGCGACCTCGATCTCTGATGTTCCAGTCGGTTCGAGCCCCTCCGGGGTCACCGTGCTCGATCAATTTAGATCGCGCAAAGCGGGTCCACGCGGTTGACCTTCGATGCCATGGTCGATGCGATCGGGCAGATTGAGGCGAAGGCGAAGCAGCCGGCTTGGCGCAATAGACACCGGGTCAACCAAGGTCGTCATGCCCGCCACCGGGTCGGCCGCACGGCCGCCCGATGACAGGCTCCGGCGAGCATCCAGTACGCCGGGAATTCTCGATCGAACACAGACGCCGCGGCGTACTGGATCACCCGCCTGCGCGGATGATGACACCGCTGATGTGCTTTAAGTCTGTTGCTTACTTCGCCGGCTGCGGCTGTGCCGGCGCGGCGGTGCCGCCGGTCGGAACCGCGGCTTCGGCGGTCTTGGTCGACTTCGACGCCGTCACGGGCGGCGGCTCCTCAACCACGGAACTGACGAAGCGATCCTGCGTCGACTTGGACTTCAGTTCAGCCATGGGCGTCGACGAATAGTCGTGCGGCAGCACATCGATGACTGCATCGGTCGTCACCAGATTGGTCAGCCGCAATTCGGCGTGCGACAATTGGTGCAGATCTTCCCACGGCGGAACGCTGAGCGCGAGCGATAGCAGATCGCCCGTTCCGCCCATATCAAAGGTGAACTTGGCGAGACGGCCGATGTCGCGTTCCACGATCATCAGATCCTGGGCGGTGTAGCTTGCGGCCTTGGCGTCGTCGGCGCGATCGCCCATCCAGATCTGGTGCACGCGGACATGAGAGGCCGGCGACACGTAGCGCGTCTTGCCGGACAGCAGCAGGAACACGCACATCGACTCGCAATAGGCTTCCGGAATGACGCTGGCGCGTTCGCCCTTCGCGGTCTGCGTGCGCACGGTGGTGCCGACCGTCGTCAACGCGCCGAGGCCGCGGAACCTGCGGCCGAGCGCAATGGAATCGTTGACCGAACCACCGCTGGAATCGAGTACGATGGTGGCGCCGCCAAGCTGGCGATCGCGCGCGAACTCTTCGAACTCCCTGGGACTATCAGCGGTGACGATGCCGACGGCGGAGACCCAGCCCCTGCAATCCGGCTGGCACGCGACCCACTTGAAGTGCATCGGCAATTTGCGTTCTTCGAGGGTGACGCCGGCATGTGCGGGATTACCCGGCGTCGTGACCGCGCCAGGCAATGCGATGCAAAGGGCGGTGGCGCCAAGAAGCGCCCAGCCGCGAACTTTAACCGACTTCACAAACCTCAATTTGGTTCCTTCCCCCAAGCCCAGGATACGAGCAACGGCAATGGCCCCACTTCAACGCGATATGATTCTGTCATACCAGCGTTATCAAAAAGGTAACCGTGCACATCCCTACCGTCCATAGTACCTTTGCTGCATCGCCGATAAACCATCGGATACTTTTCAAGTGTGGCGCAAATATCTGCGAATTCCCGGTTCCCGGCTTTGGAACCCCCGCAAGATTACGGAGACCATTCAGCAGAGACCCATGAAGCATTCATTCACGCCCTCATCACAGTGCACTGAATCACAATGCACACATTGTGCCACGACGGTCCGCCGCCTGCCCCGCAACGCGGGGCGCGCGATGATCTGGATCTACCGGCACACGCTGTCGCCGCTGGTCGGCTACAATTGCCGCCATCTGCCGACCTGCTCGGTCTACGGCGACGAAGCCATCGAACGCTTCGGACTATGGGGTGGCGGATGGATGACGCTGGCGCGGATTTTACGCTGCCAGCCCTGGGGCACTTCCGGCATCGACAATGTCCCGCTCGCAAAACCGCCGGCCGCGCGATGGTATCTGCCCTGGCGCTACGGGCGATGGCGAGGCGTCAACGCGGCGTAGCGCTTGCTGACTGATCAGCACTCGCCTTTGAAATGTGCATTGCTGATGCGCGCGGAACTCCGGTTCCCGACGCGCATTGATTTGATGTCCGCAAAAACAGGACATCAACAATGCGCTGGAAAATCAGCCACCACGGTCATGATGCCAGACAGATTGACCTGCTCGCCCTGCTCGCGCTTCTACTTCTGATCGTCGTCGCCTGGCGATATCTGAGCGCCATCCCCGATCCCCAGAGCACCGCAATATTCATCGAGCCGAGCCAAAGCGTTCGCTGGTAGCGTGCGTCAAAAGCAGGAAGCGGATCAGCGCTACCAGAACTGGAAGCCGCGGCGCTGCGGCTCGATGGGCGCCGGCGGACGCGGTTTCCTCGGACGTGGCGGCGGCGGTGGCGGCTCGGCCGCTGACGTCGTCTCCTGGCTCGCCGAGCCGTCATCGGGCAACCTGACCGACAGCAGCAAATTCGATTCATGCGTGCGCCAGCGATAGCCGATGCCGAAATCCATCGGCTCGGCGCGGCGGAACAGCTCGGCATAGGATGGCTGATAGCGTCCCGGGAATTCCGCGATCGGGCCCGCATAACGGCCGAACGGGAAGAAGCGCCATTTCTTCGGGCCGTAGTAATGAAGCGGAACGCCTGAATCGTCCTGGATGATGGTCGCGCTGTTGGCGAGGATGTAATCGCGCACCGTAGTGAAGTTGCCGGAGTGCAGCAGATAGGACGCGCTCTTGATCAGGCTGTTGCCGGGCGCCAGCGTCGAGCAGAATTTGAGGAAGCCGGTGACCTTGACGCCGGAATTGGAAAGATCGGTCGAGAAATAATACAGCGTCTTTTCCACGCCGTCGCTGCCGGCGAAGATGATGCGCGCGCCGCGCACCGCGTTCGGCCCGGGATTTTCATTGCCGAGATACGTAGCCCCCTTGTCGTCCAACGCCACCGGCGTGACGCTGCGGATGGTCTTGCCGGAGCGCGCCAGGAATACATAGAGCACCGGCAGGGTGCCGTTGATCTGACCGGCATGCAGATCGGTTTTCATCTGCTTGGTGATGAAGAAGCTGAAGCTCAGGACCGAGCTCAGCGAGCGTTCGACGCTGTAGAGCGCAGCTCCGACGCCGCCGCGCGGCAATTTCGTCAAGTCGGGCACCGAGCCCGGCGGCTCGAGCGCGCTCAGCACATAGGTCGTCGCCTTCGAATAGAACGCGTCCGCATAGAGGAAGTCCGGGCCCGAGAACATGTAGAACATGGTGGAGCGCGGTGCGGCCAGATGGGCTTCCGACCAGGCGCGGATCTTCGACAATTGCCGCTGCTCGAGCTGCGCAAACGCCGTGTCGAGGAACTTGGCGTGGCGCTGCCAGGCCGGATCCCTGGTCAGCGGCGTCAGCGGCGAGTCGGCCGACGGCATCATGCCGGCGAGAAACTTCGCGGTGTCATCGGCGGTCACGGTGTCGGCGGCGCGCACGGGCGCCATGGCGCCGAACAACATGGCCGCGAACAACATCACGGCCGCCAGCGTCGCAACTCTCACAGGAGCCATCATGCTCATTCGCGACCCGCAGATGCGGCCACAGCGTCTTGACCTGCCCGCTTGTGGAAAACGGCGTAAATCAAAAGTCCTGAAAGCATGATCAAAACACCAAGGAACACGCGCAGCGGCTGTCCCGTCACAAGATAGTACATCATGAAACCGGTCACGAGCAGAAAGACCAGCGGGGTGACCGGGTATCCCCACGCGCGATAGGGCCGCGGCAGATCGGGATGCGTGATGCGCAGCTTGATGACGCCGAGCACGGTAAAGAACGAACAGAACAACAGTGCGAACTGAATGAACTCGAGCACGGCTTCAAAGCTGCGCGTGAACAGCATCAGGCTCGCCACCGTCAGCTGAAACAGAATGGCGTAAGCCGGCGCGCCGCTGGTCGACCGGCGCGCGAACAGGCGCAGCACCGGAATGTCCTCGCCCATGGTCATCATGACGCGCGGTCCGATCCACATCATGGCGCTGATGGAGGAGATCAACCCGAAGCAGATCATCGCGCCGACGATGCGGCCGCCGAACTCGCCGAAGATGTAGCTGCCGGAGACGCGGGCAACGTCGAGCTGGCCGGCCAATTTGTCGATCGGCGCCGAGTGCAGGAACACCGCGTTCAGCGCCACATACAGCACCAGCACGATCAGCGTCCCCACCAGCATCGCGCGCGGCACGTTGCGCTCCGGCTCATGCACCTCGCCGATGATGTAGGTCGCGGCATTCCAGCCCGAGAACGAATACATCACGAATACCAGGCTGATCGCGAACGGCGCGCTGACGATATGGGAGAAGTCGGAAGCGGACGGCGCAAACGACAGCGGCTGCGGCGTCGCGATCACGAACCCGGCAACCAGGAAGGCGACGATCAGCGCCACCTTGAGGATGGTCGCGACCAGCTGGAACGTGCTGGAGTGCTTGACGCCCGTCAGTTGCACCAGCGACACCAGCCAGACCACGCCGACCGCGAGCGCCAGCGGTGGGGCGTCCGGAAAAACCGATTTGCCGTACTCGCCGAACGCCATCGCAGCCAGCGCGACCGGTGCGGCGAAGCCGACGGTCGCCGACACCCAGCCCGCCACAAAACCGAAGGCCGGATGAAAGGCGCGGCCGAGAAAGTTGTACTCGCCGCTGGAACGCGGAAACATCGCGCCGAGTTCGCTATAGGAAAACACCCCGCACAGCGCGACCACGCCGCCGACCGTCCACAGCAACAGGATCGAAAAGCCGGAGGGGATGTCCTTGACCTGAAAGCCGAGGCTGGTGAAGACCCCGACGCCGACCATGTCGGCGACGACAATGGCAATCGCTACCACGACCGATATGGTCGAACCGCCGCCGGGACGCGGGCCGGACCATGCCGCGCTGCCCGTTTCTGTTACCGCCATATCGACCGTACCTTCAGCGCCGCACGCCTGAACCGGGATGGTGCAGGCTGGCTCCGCCCAATTCAAGCAGCGTTAACAATGATTTAAATCTGGTAACGATTTGGGTGTCTAAATACCTATCGCGACCTTCTCGCGCTTCCCAGTGCACCCCGACATTGCGAAGACAAAATGGCAGGGCCCACAATCAGGACACGATTGGATGGTCTCCTTGCGGCTTCCGGATGTGGGGAGTTTTCTCCGGAAGCTTAACGTCGCCTAAACACGAACGAGTTACGCCGGTTAGCGGCGGTTCTCAGGTGGTTCTCAGGTGTTCCTTGGGGCAGTGGGTGGATGGTCGGGGCGGATCCGAAATTCCAGATACGTAATCGCGCGGGCCGGATGATTTCCCCGGACGCGCAGCAGCGTGTCCAGCCTCTTCGTTGGCACTGGATTGCGGTTGCTGCGCTTTTTGTACCCCTCTCCTTTGTCCTGGTTCAATGCGGCAAGGCGCCCAGCGCCGGCATGCTGGCCGCGAACGCGCACGCCACCACCGGGCACGCCACTACCGGCGACAGCTTCGAAGACCGCTTCCCGCAACCGCAATTCAGCGACCGTTTCCCGACGCAAAGCGAAAGCCTGGTGCAGCGGCAAGTCGCGCTGGCCCCGCCGCAACGCAAGGTGCGCACCGAGCCGGTCAGGGTTGCCTCGCTCAATCCCACGCTGACCCTGCCGCGCCAAAACGAGCGCGAAGAGCTGACCACGCTGGTCAGCATGAAATCCTCCGCCTTCCCCTATTTCGGCACCAATCCGCGCTCGGAAGCGCCGTTCCTCAACATCTCCAAGGGCGACCGCAAGGGCCATCGCAGTTATGGCGGCCGGGTCTATTGGCAGGACGAGACCTACAACGACAGCCGCGTGCTGGTGCATGTCCCCGAGACCTTCGACGTCCGCAAGCCCGGCGTGATCGTGGTGTTCTTCCATGGCAATGGCGCGACGCTGGAACGCGACGTCCGCGACCGCCAATTGGTGCCGCAGCAGATCACGGATTCCGGCGTCAATGCCGTGCTGCTCGCGCCGCAGCTGGCGGTGAACGCCGCCGATTCCAGCGCCGGCAAATTCTGGCAGCCCGGCGGCTTCAAGCGCTTCATGGATGAGTCGGCGAGCCATCTCGCCCGCCTCACCGGCGATCCCAAATCGGCTCAGGCGTTCGCCAACATGCCGATCGTCATCGTCGGCTATAGCGGCGGCTTCCTGCCGACCGCCTGGAGCCTCGACATCGGCGGCGCGACCAACCGCGTCCGCGGCGTGTTCCTGCTCGATGCCGTCTATGGCGAGTTGGACAAGTTCGCCAGCTGGATCGCGAACAACCGTTCCGGTTTCTTCGTCAGTTCCTACACCCGTTACACCAAGCGGCGTGACCAGGAACTGATCGAGATGCTGCGCGACAAGGGCATCGCCGTCACCGAGAACATGGACGGGCCGCTGCGGCCCGGCAGTGTGGTGTTCGTGCAGACCCGCGATGGCGTCACCCATCGCGATTACGTGACGCAAGCCTGGACCGAGCATCCGGTCAAGGACGTGCTGGTGAAGATGGCAGCTTCGCCGTCACTGACCAGGATGGCCAACGCACCATCGGCGACGAACCGATAAACGGCCGCATCCGCAGTCGTTCCATCGCTCTCACCTTCTCGTCATACCACCCAACTCCACCGCACGATCGCGCCAAGTTACTTCGAGGCGCTGTCGCGCGCACCGATCGCCTGCACGGGAACCGTGGGTTTGGCCGGCGGACAGGTGGTCAGCAAGCGATCCAGCGCGCCCGCAAGTCCCTCACTGGAGAATTTGGTCTTGCGTGCCTGCCGGCGTCCGTCGGGCGCCAGAGACGTTTCGGTGAAATCGAATTCCGGCTCGGCGGCCAATGCTTGCAGCAAGGCCCTCGTCATGCGCAGCCCCCAGAGTTCAAATCCCGGCGTCCTGACCGGGGCCGACCTGAAATACAGCGAAATCGAACCGCCGTTCGAAATCAGGATGGTGGGAATGGTCGACGAGGTCACTGCCGGACGCTGGAAATCCAGTTCGAACTGCTCGGTGTTGAAACAGAACAGCCGCCATTGCGACATGCGATAGGCGTTGTCGCCATCGTTTCTCTGGCTGAAGGTCTTGCGCACCGTGCTGCGGGTGTTGGCTTCGAATATCCACGGCGTCTCCGCCAACTCGCGCCGGTCGATGCCAAAGCGGGCGATCTGTTCGCGGGTCAGGACGTGCATATCTTCGAACTTGACGGTGCGTGCGAGGTCGAGCAATCCGACGTCCGCGCCCATCTTCGCGAGATAGAGTTGGATCATGCGGTCGGCGCGCTGCAGCCCGCGTTCGGTTGCGGCTGCCCGCATCTCCCGGGTCGGCGTTCCCGCGCCGCGGAAATGCACCACCACTCTCGGCGAATGGACCGCAAGCAGCGCGTCGGGCGCGACCTCGCGGGTGGTCGCGCCCAGCATCAGATAGGGACATGCCGAGTTGCAACTCGCGCCGCGGGTCGAGAGTTCGCCATGGAGTTCGCGGCCGGTTTGCTTGAGCTTGAGACAGACCTCGCTATCCTGCGCCTCGAAGCCGCATTCGCTCACCACGGTTCGCGCCACGCGGGCGGTGGTTGGCTTCTCGCGCAGCATGGCGCCCATCGCCAGCGCCTGGTCGAGATTGCCACCCGGCGATGAAAAATAGATCGGCAGACTGCGTCCCTTGAGCTGCCGAAGGAATTTCCGGAAGCGCAGCGATGCGCCGGCATCGACCTGGCCTTCGACCGCGATCCAGCTATCGCAGCCCCGGCCGCATGCATCGGGCGCGCCCTTGACGACATAGAACACCATCGGCAGCGACGGCATCGCGCGCGGCACGGGGCGGACGGCGGGCGCAGGCCGCACGGTGGCAGGTGCCGCCAACGCCGATCCACAGATCAGGACCAGGGTCAGGGCCAGAAGTGTGCGCAAATTCATGAGGCTCAAAGCGAGAGGCAGGCCGAATTCCTCGGAAAGGCTAACAAGCCATGGCTACCAAGTCCATGCGGCGGCAACCGGTGGATGCATGAAATTTCAAGGCGCCTATTTTCTTGATATTGCCCGATTGCAGGAGCCGAATCCCCTGCTATACCGCTGCTTCCCGCTTACCTGCGCTCGTTCGCAGGAGTGAGCTACAGGAGAGATCATGAGCGATGACAAGAACAAGCCCGCGTCTGGATTCGTTTTCGGACTCACGAATTTGAAACCGGCCGAACCCGAGCAGAAGGTCACCCTCACCTTCCCCGACGGCGCCAGCCGTCAATATCCCAAGGACATCACCGGGCTCGATATCGCCAAGGGCATCTCGCCGTCGCTGGCCAAGCGTACGGTTGCAATGGCGCTCGATGGCGTGGTCGCCGACCTCAACGATCCGATTTCGCACGACGCGAAGATCGAGCTGATCAACCGCGACGATCCCCGCGCGCTGGAACTGATCCGGCACGACGCCGCCCATGTGCTCGCCGAAGCCGTGCAGTCGCTATGGCCGGGCACGCAGGTCACCATCGGCCCAGTGATCGAGAACGGTTTCTATTACGACTTCTTCCGCAACGAGCCGTTCACGCCCGAAGACTTTGCCGCAATCGAGAAGAAGATGCGCGAGATCGTCGCGCGCGACAAACCGTTCACGAAAGAAGTCTGGTCGCGCGAGAAGACAAAACAGGTGTTCCGCGACAAGGGCGAAGCCTTCAAGGTCGAACTGGTCGACGCCATTCCCGGCGACGAGCCGATCAAGATCTATTTCCAGGGCGACTGGTTCGATCTCTGCCGCGGGCCGCACATGACATCGACCGGCAAGGTCGGCAATGCGTTCAAGCTGATGAAGGTCGCCGGCGCCTATTGGCGCGGCGACAGCAACAATCCGATGCTGACGCGCATCTACGGCACGGCGTTTGCGAAACAGGAAGAGCTCGACGCCTATTTGAAGCAGATCGAGGAAGCCGAGAAGCGCGACCATCGCAAGCTTGGCCGCGAGCTCGACCTGTTCCACTTCCAGGAGGAAGGCCCCGGCGTGGTGTTCTGGCACCCGAAGGGCTGGACCATCTTCCAGGCGCTGATCGCCTATATGCGGCGCCGTCTCACCGGCGACTACAGCGAAGTCAATGCGCCGCAGATCCTCGACAAGTCGCTGTGGGAGACGTCAGGCCATTGGGACTGGTACCGCGAGAACATGTTCGCGGCGCAATCGGCCGGCGACGAGGCCGAGGACAAGCGCTGGTTTGCGTTAAAGCCGATGAACTGCCCCGGCCATGTGCAGATCTTCAAGCACGGCTTGAAGAGCTATCGCGACCTGCCCTTGCGCCTTGCCGAGTTCGGCGTGGTGCATCGCTATGAACCATCAGGCGCCATGCACGGCCTGATGCGCGTGCGCGGTTTTACGCAGGATGACGCGCATGTGTTTTGCACCGAGGCGCAGCTTGCGGATGAGTGCCTCAAGATCAACGAGCTGATCCTGTCGACCTATGCCGATTTCGGCTTCGACGGCGAACTCACGGTAAAACTCTCGACCCGGCCGGAGAAGCGCGTCGGCACCGACGAGATGTGGGACCATGCCGAACGCGTGATGGCCACCGTGCTGACGGAAATTCAGGCCAGCGGCAGCAATCGCATCAAGACCGCGATCAACCCCGGCGAAGGCGCGTTCTACGGGCCGAAATTCGAATATGTGCTGCGCGACGCCATCGGCCGCGACTGGCAATGCGGCACCACGCAGGTCGACTTCAACCTGCCGGAACGGTTCGGCGCATTCTACATCGACGCCGACGGCTCCAAGAAGGTGCCGTGCATGGTGCATCGCGCGATCTGCGGCTCGATGGAGCGCTACATCGGCATCCTGATCGAGCATTTTGCCGGCAACTTCCCGCTCTGGCTGGCGCCGGTGCAGGCCGTCGTGACCACGATCACCTCCGAAGGCGACGAATACGCCAAGGTGGTTGCCGCCGCCGCGCGGCGGGCGGGCCTGCGCGTCGAGATCGACCTGCGCAACGAGAAGATCAACTACAAGGTCCGCGAACATTCGCTGGCGAAGATCCCGGCACTGCTGGTGGTCGGTAAGAAGGAAGCCGAGACCCACTCGGTTTCGATCCGCCGCCTCGGCAGCGAAGGGCAAACGGTGATGTCGACGGACGAGGCGATCGCCGCGCTGGTCGATGAAGCCACGCCACCCGACGTGAAGCGGGCAAGGCTCGAGCCCTGATGGCCGAAGACCAGGAGCTTCCAGCGTTTCCGATCCGGGCTTACCAGCTGATCCCGGATCCCAATCAGCCGGCGGTGGTGGCCCTGGCGATCGAGACCGACCAGGGACACAGCCTGTTCCTGGCGACGCGGGAGATCCTGGAAGATCTCGGGAAAGATCTGCTGGAGCGGGCGGCGAAGATGCCGGCCCGCAAGCCGCCCTCACAATCGGTCTAAACTGGCTTTCGCCGGCCTCGTTGCCTTCCTATCTCCGTGATAGGCAATTGCCCGATCCTGTCCGACGAAAGAGACCTTTGTGCCCGATGCCCTTGAACTGCTGAAAATCCGTCGCTCCGTCAAACCGCGCGAGATGAGCGCCCCCGGCCCTTCGGCCGGCGAACTCGATACCATCCTGACCATCGGCGCGCGGGTGCCCGATCACGGCAAGCTGACGCCCTGGCGCTTCATCGTGTTCGAAGGCGATGCCCGCGCCCGCGCCGGCGACGTCATCGCGCAGGTGTTCGCGCGCAAGAATCCGGGCGCACCGGCGGCCGATATCGAGATGGAGAAACGCCGGATGATGGATGCGCCGCTGGTGATCGCGGTGGTGAGCTTTATCAAGCCGCACCCCAAGGTGCCGGCGTGGGAGCAGGAATTGTCCGCCGGCGCCAGCGCCATGAACATCGTCACCGCGGCCACCGCGCTCGGCTACGGCGCCAACTGGCTCACCGGCTGGTTCGCCTTCGACCGCGACGTGCTCGACGGGCTCGGCCTGAAACCGGATGAAAAGCTCGCCGGCTTCATCCATATCGGCACGCCGTCGAAGCCCGCCGAGGATCGCCCTCGCCCGGCGCTGTCGGATATCGTGACGCGGTTTTGATTGACGCCTGTGATACCCGGATCGAGCGCAGTCTCGTAGGGCGGGTTCTCTTTAACCCGCCATCTCGCACGGAGCGGCGGGTTAAAGAGAACCCGCCCTACGCGCTGCGCCATGCGTCATCGTCTGCAAGTCCGCTTCTGGGGAGTTAACATCAGTGCTGACGGTATAGTCGCGATTGGTGCGGCGCTGTTGATCGTATTTGCGGTACTGGCGGTCTATCGATTTTGAAGGACAGCTCACGATTTTTTTGAGAACGCCGCTCCCGGAATGGGAGTGCGGCCATCACGGGTGATTGCAATCGTCTCCGTGATCTATTTTGCGGTTTGCGCCACGGGAGGAATGCTCGCGACCGGGTGGAATCACTACGGATGGATGCTCTTGGCCATTTTGACGGGCGTGATCGCCCTCGGCATCCCCTCACGCGAAGAACCGCGACCTGTCTCTCAGTAACGAGTTCAAATTCCGCATTGCGGTTGAGGTCAGTTGACTCAGCGCGCCACAACCTCGACCTCACCATCAACCCCGTTGACGACGTTGAACGGACGCTCGAACACCTTGCCTTCGTTCTTGGCGATGGCGCGGTATTCGCCTTCGGACAACACCACGCGCGGAAACGCACCGATCGATTCCTTGATGACGTCGCCGCCCGGCGTGATCACCGACCAGGCGGTGTTGGCGAGCGCCTCGCCGCCCTTGTCGCTGACCAGCTTCAGCGTGATGACCGCGGCGCGATGGGTGACGATCACGTCGGTCAGCTTGCCGGCCTGCACGCGGATGTCGGAGCGCACCACGGAATTGGCGTCGCCATAGTTCGAGATGATGTAGTAGGTCCCCTCCGGCAACAGCGCGACGTCGCCGCCCGCCACGTTGGGCAGCAGCGATGTCCGCTCGGCGCCGTCGAACTGGCTGCCCTTGTAGATCGCGAACGAAATCTGGTTCGGCGGAATCTTGGAAGTGCCGACGCGGCCTTCGATGCGCAGGCCGCCGGCCGGAAGCACGAAGGATTCGCGATCGGTCTCCGACTTCAGGCTCACGGCCCGCACCGCGCTGACGAGGCCGAGTGCAACGTGAACGACATAATTGCCCGGCGGCAGCACGATGTTCGGGGTCGCACCGCGTTCCTCGCGGATCAGCTTGAAGGTGCCGGTATCGTCGGGCTTGTCCGCGAACACCCGCCACACCAGCCCGCTGTTGATGACCGGCAGGTCCTTGCCGTAACGGGCCGTCAATGACAGCACGGCCTGGCCGGCCGTCGCGGCGCCGGGCGGCGGCGACACCGGCGGAACGGTGGCGATCGAGGGCGGCACGATGGTCGGCTGCGTCAACGTCGGCGGCAGGGCTGGAAGCGTGCCCGGCGGCGCCAGGTTCATCGCAGGACCCGAGGGCGCATCCGGAATGGAGGACGGCGGCACCGGTGGCGGCCGATCGGAGAACATCTGGGCCGAAACCGGGCTAGAGATCAGCAACGCCAGCGCAAGCAGAAGCGACGGGAAAAGCCGCCATGCGCCCCCGTCCGCGCCGATGCCGTTGCCTCGCGAAGTCATGGCCATGCTTTTCACTGAAAACGCGGCAAATTCAAGCCTCCCGAGCAGGCCGAAGGCCCCGATGGGCAAGGAACCGGCATCAGCGCCCAATGTTGATCCCGCGGTCGTGGTCCAGTCATAATCCCCGCCTAGGCCGGTTTGGCCGGGCATAAACCATGCGCCGTGAATTGATGGGGGCGATTCTGGCAGGGCGGCGCCGTGGCGAATAGGCTTGAGCCGCAGGAGAGTTCTAAGTGTTGGATAACTGGATGGGCCGCGGCCAAAAGGGCTCCGACGGCCACGACAAGGTGGGGCTGGGCAGTATTCGCCGGCCCGTGATCGGGCTGGCGCTGGGCGGCGGTGCCGCACGCGGCTTCGCCCATATCGGTATCGTCAAAGCCCTGGTCGCGCACGGCATCATTCCCAATGTCGTGGTCGGAACGTCGATCGGTGCGGTGGTCGGTGGCGCCTACGCTTCTGGACAACTCGATAGAGTGGAGGCGTGGGCGCGCAGCCTGCAGCCGCGCAACATCTTCGGCTATCTCGATATCCGCCTCAACGGCTCCGGCCTGATCGGGGGCGCCAAGCTTGCAGCCGAGCTTGAGGCGACGGTGGGCCAGAGCCTGATCGAGGACCTGCCGGTGAAGTTCGCCACCGTTGCGACCGAAGTTCGCACCGGCCACGAGATCTGGCTCACGCACGGCCGGATGGTGGACGCGATGCGTGCCTCCTATGCGTTGCCCGGAATATTCTCGCCTGTCTTGATCGGCGACCGCTGGCTGGTCGATGGGGCGCTGGTCAACCCGGTGCCGGTGTCGGCAGCGCGCGCCCTCGGCGCGGAGATCGTTATCGCCGCCAATCTGTCCAGTGACGTCTTTACCCACGCGACGACGATCTATTCCCACGGCGCGGCGGCGGATCTTTCGGTCTCGGTCGCACAGGACGCGGTGCCTGAAACCGCAGCAGCTCCGAAGCGCGGCATCGGCAAATTCTTCTCCGCCGAACGCACCATGAAGCGCGAATTCTTCGGCGGGCCCGGCAGACCGGGTATTTCCACCGTCATGGTCGATGCCTTCAACATCATGCAGGACCGCATCACCCGCGCGCGGCTGGCCGGCGATCCGCCCGATCTTTTGATCTCGCCCCGCGTCGGCCAGATCGGCTGGTTCGATTTTCACCGCGCCGACGATCTGATTGCCTATGGAGAACGCGCCGCCGAACGCGCGATCGATTCCATCCAGGAAGCGATCCACATCCTGGTGCCGCAGCCAAGCGATGCCGGCGCCGACAAGCCCGCGAAAGAGAAGGAATAGAGCGTTTTCCAGCGAAGCATGCCCTCGGACTTGATCCGGGGGTCGACACCGGTTCGCGCCAAGAAAACGCGTCAAAACAAGAATCGAGGGCCCCGTTCCGATTCCATCGGAACGGAAAGGCTCTAGACTCAGGCGGTCTTGATGTAATCGCGCAGGGCTTCCTGCTCGGCCTCATATTCGTGGACGCGGCGCTTGACGATGTCGCCGATCGAAATCAGCCCGACCACCTTGCCGTCCTCGACGACAGGCAGATGCCTGAACTTGCCGAGCGTCATCATTTCCATGATGCCGCTGACGGTGTCGGACTCCCGGCAACTGACCACCTTGCGCGTCATCACGGCGCTGACCGGCTCATCGAGCACCTTGGCGCCGCGCTCGCCGAGCACGCGGACGATATCGCGCTCGGACAGGATGCCTTCGAGGCGCCCCTGGCTCATGACCAGCACGGCGCCGATCTTGCGCTCACCGAGGAGTTTGACCGCGGCCGAGAGCTTGGCGTCCGGTTCGACGTTCAGGATGTCATGGCCTTTGGAATCGAGAATTGCACGTACCGTCATTGTCGTCTCCCTGAATCGGTTCGTACCCCTTGAGGGGCTCGACTTGTCCGCGAGTGTTCAATCAACAGTTCCGCGCCAGGCGCGATCATCTAGCTCGACTGCCTTGCGTGGCAGTGGCTTCGTGTTGCGTCACGACATGTGAAGATGATGAATGAAATCGCCGCGCGCCGCAAGCGACGATCAGACGCGGCAATCAGGTCTGGTCTTGCTCGTCAGGCGATGACGCATCTGCAGCATGCAGCGCCGCCCTCGGCACCGGATCGAACAGCGAAAACAGCATCAGGCCGGCGAGAAATCCGCCGATATGCGCCTGCCAGGCGACGCTGCCGCCATCGCTGCCGATCGAAATCGATCCGATGCCGAAGATGATGTTGACGCCGAACCAGACGCCGAGAAATCCCAGCACGCGCGTGTCGCGAAATGCCTGCCCAAGCGACAGCGCCGGAACCTTCGCCGCGGCATCGGCGTCTCCCCGGCTGAACGAGAGAAAGCTTCCCTGCACGAAGGCAAAACGAATGGCGGCGGCCATGGCGCCGGACACCGACGCCGAAGCACCGATCATCGGTGCGATCGCATGTTCATGGGTGAGAAGATGCGCCAGCGCGCCGCCCGCGGCCGTCACCGCCATGAACACGTAGAACCTGAGCGCGCCGAACCGGCGCGCCAGCGCGCTGCCGAATGGCAGCAGCCACAGCACGTTGAACCCGAGATGGGTGAGATTGGCGTGCAGCAGCGAATACGTGACGAAGCTCCAGAGCTTGGCGCCCGCGCCACCGGGAAAGGTGATGTTGAGCAGCGTCGAATCATAGCGTCTGGGAATGAAACCGAAGACGTCGATGGTCCAGTTCTCGAATTCCGGCGGCAACAGCACCCGCAGGTGAACCACCGCGATCAGCGCGATATAGGCCGTCAGCGCACCCGGCAGGGTCAGGATCGGCTCTTGCGGGCCTTCCGGCGGAACATCAAGCGGGGTTTCAGGCTGGGATGCCAAGGGGGCCACGACCTCAGACGGCGGCGTTGGGGAAACTTCGGCCCAGATAGGCGGCTTTGCCCGCGCTGTGCAAGTGCACAAACGGCCAAATCCGGACTGGGTCCCGGCTCTGCGGTGCACCGCTGAAGAAGCGCTGCACCGCGTCCGGGACACGAGATCCGCGCAAACTGATCCAAAGAAAAAGGGAGGACGCTGAGAACGTCCTCCCTCATTGTGCCGATCTTTTCGCGCCCCGGAGCCGGGGACACATCCCCACCCCTCCCCGCGCGATGACCAAACTGTTTGACGCCACCTGTGTACCAACCGAGCCGGTAATAAGCCGGCGAGGTCCGATGCGTTCCACACTACGCAGGCTGAGCCGGGATCGCCAATCCCATAGTTAATTTAACGTTAACAACGCAAAGCCGCCGCCGAAGCGGCCAAACCGCGTCCACGGCATGGACGCTGCAATGCCTGTCCTGCACAACAACCAAGGGAAAGCACGTGCGCAAGATCGGGACAGATTTGTCCCGTCGAGCCACGGGCGGGGCAAGGCCACAGAATGAAACATCCATCGAGCCGTCAGTTTTTCGCCTATTGGGACGCAAAACGCGGCCATGCGCGCGCACCGGAACGCAGCGAGATCGAGCCGGGCGCGGTACGCGAGCTGCTCGGCGACGTCTTCGTGCTGTCCTATGACAACGAGGCCGGTTTCCCCTTCCGCGTGGCCGGGACGCGCGTCTCCGCCCTGCTCGGCCGCGATGTAAAGGACACCAGTTTCGCTGCGCTGTTTGCACAAGAGAGCCGACGCGAGATCGAGGACATCGTCACCTACGTCGCCGAAGAAATGCTGGCCGCGATCGCCGGCATCACCGCGACCTCGGAAGACGGCAGGACTGCGCATCTGGAATTGCTGTTGCTGCCGTTCAACCATCGCGCCCACACGCCGATCAGCCTCACGGGCCTGCTGGCGCCATTCGAGGACGACCTCGGCACCCTGAAGGATTTCAAGCTGACGTCGTGGCGCTATTTGCACCGGCCCGAGAAATTCGTTCCCCGCGCCTTGCGCAAGCTCGCCATCGCGCGCGGCTTCATGGTCTATGAAGGCCTGCGCTAGGCGCAGGCACTTTATTTTGACGCGTTTTCTTGACGCGAGCCGGTATCCACCTCGCTCGAAAACGCTTTGTTACCGGCCGCTGAACCGCGCGGCACGTTTCTCAAGAAACGCGTTACGCCCTTCCAGCGCATCGGCACTCCCGCGTATGTCGGCCTGCGTCTCGATTTCGCGCCGGAACTGATCGGCATAATTTGAGTGTTCGCTCTCCTCGATCAGGCGGCGGGTCGCGACCAGCGCCCGCGTCGGACCGTTCGCGAGCTTGCGTGCCAGCGCCAGCGCGCCGTCGCGAAGGGCGGCGTCATCGAACACTTCGCGGACCAATCCCCATTCCTTTGCCAGCTCGGCCGAGAGCGGCTCATTCATCAACATCAGTTCGAGCGCACGCTGCCGGCCGACCAGGCGCGGCAGCAGCCAGGTCGAGCCGAGATCAGGCACCAACGCGATCCGGCTGAAGACCTGAATGAAGCTCGCCGAGCGCGCGGCGACGATCACGTCACCGGCCATCGCGAGACTGAAGCCGCCGCCGGCGGCGACGCCGTTGACGGCCACCACGATCGGCACCCGGCATTCGCGCAGCGCCCTGAAGGTCGGCCAGTAATAGCGCATCACGCCATCGACAATGTCGTCGCCGAGGATGGCCGCGGCCTTGAGGTTCTGACCGGAGCAAAAGCCGCGGCCGGCGCCGGTCAGGACCAGCGCCCGCACCTCGCCGTCCTCGGTCATGTCGCGGATGGCGATGGCGAGATCGCCCAAGAGATCGGGCGTCATCGCATTCAGCGTCGCCGGCTCATCCAGCGTCAGCACCCCAACGCTATCCTCACGTTCCCGCTTTACTCCCGGCATCGCTACCCTCCGCGAAATTTTGGCCGGCCCGGCCGGGCGCAGCATTAATCACGATGGTACCGAAACAACGCACTGACAAACAATCGCTTTCAGCAGTCTTGACCGAAAACGACCTTTACCGGGATACTGGTGGGATTGGACGTGCACGATGTTTGAGATCAGTATTTTCTGCGTCATTTTGCTGGCGATTTCCTATTGGGCAGTCCTGTGGCTGATGGGACGGCGCGAGGACGTTTTGCACGGTGAATTCGTCGAAGCCGGCGCAAAGCCCGAGGAGCCTGTCCGGTCGGTATTTCCAAATCGATCGGCCCTTCCGCAGCGTCCGGCTCGCCCTCACCTCCCCGAGCCGCCCGCACGTGCAACGACGCCCGAGCAACCCGTTCACGCCTCCACCCCGGAGCAGCCGGCCTTCAGACCCGAGCGGCTGGAATCGCTGCTGAACTCGATCAAGCAGGATCTCAATCAGTTGGTCCAGAAGTAGCTATCACCTGCGTGTCGGACGTTGCGCTGCCGAAACCACGACCCGCGGCGATGGTTTGGCCTGCCCGCTGCTGGTATCGGCGTTCAGCCGCATCGCGGCGGCGGGGACACACTCCGCTTGATGCCCACACTTGATGCAACCGCCGATAACGCATCGTTAACCCTGTCGGCCTTAGGGTCTTGCTGGCGCCGAAGGACCGGACGTCGGGTGGCGAAGAATGTCGTTTGCGCAAAAGAAATCCACTGCCCCGGTCGCCCAGGAGCGACGGCGCTTCCAGCGCGTCAAGGTCCACCTGCTCGGCCGCTACATGCTCCCGGACCGGCGCGAATTTCCCTGCCAGATCATCAATATGTCGCCGGGCGGATTGGCCCTGCTGGCGCCCGGCATCGGCAATGTCGGCGACCGCGTGATCGCCTATCTCGACCATATCGGCCGGGTTGAGGGCAAGATCACCCGCATCATCGACAACGGGTTTGCGATGACCGTCGGGGCGACCGCGCGCAAGCGCGACAAGCTCGCCGCCCAGCTCACCTGGCTCGCCAACCGCGACATCCTCAATCTGCCGGAAGACCGCCGCCACGATCGTATCGTGCCGCGCAACCCGATCGCGCTGCTCACGCTCGAGGACGGCAGCAAGATGACCTGCCGGATCATCGACCTCTCGGCATCGGGTGCGGCGATCGCCGCGGAAAACCGCCCGCCGCTCAAATCGCTTGTCATGCTGGGCAAGGTCCAGTCCCGCGTGGTGCGAAATCTCGAAGAAGGCTTCGCGCTCGAGTTCGTCCACGAGCAATCGCACGAGACGCTCGAAGACGCGGTTAGCGCGCGGTAAACCGCCAGCCGCCTAAAATCCCGATTTATCGACCTCAAGAGGCGGTATCCGCGTTGCCGGATGCCGCCTTTGTGCGTTCTGACGCAGGCCAAAGCCGGTTAACGCCGGGAACCTTTGCAGCGACATCTGCCGCTGCCGCAGCGGCTGGCGCGTTAATGCATAAAATTTGAATCAATTGCAGTTGTTTCAAATTTTAGTCGAATTCGATTCAAGTATAGATCGAATTCGTCGCGTCTTTTACTTGTATTCGCGTCAAATGTACTTGGCGTACTTAGCGGCGGCGCAAATCCTTTGTGCGAAACATGGTCCCAACAAGAAACGGGGGCCACAATGTTTTTCAGGGGACAGGGGAAGGGATTGGCGGTTGCCGCCATCCTGTTGGGAATGTGCGTCTCGGCGAAAGCCGGCGATGCGCTCTATGCCAGCCTTGGCGATACCACGCGTTCGCCGATCGGTTGGGTCGAATTCTGCGCCGAGAATCCCGGCGACTGCCGTGGCGGCGCATCACAGCCACGCGACATCGTGATGTCGCAGACGGCATGGCGGGATTTGCTGCGGGTCAACAAGTGGGTGAACGAGACCATCAAGCCGATCACCGACATCGACCATTGGGGCGTGATCGAGAAATGGTCGTTGCCGACTGACGGCTACGGCGACTGCGAGGACTATGTGCTCTTGAAGCGCAAGATGTTGATCGACGCCGGTTGGCCGCGCGAAGCGCTGTTGATCACGGTGGTGCGCGACAAGAAGGGCGAAGGCCACGCGGTGCTGACGGTCAAAAGCGACAAGGGCGAGTACGTGCTCGACAACCAGAACGAAAGCGTCCTGGCCTGGACCGAAACTGGCTACCGCTTCGTCAAGCGTCAGTCGCAGAGCGACCCGAACGTCTGGGTCTCACTCGGTGACAACCGTCCCGCGGTCGCAACCGCCAGCTCTCGCGATCGCTAACGAAACAGGAAATTTACGAACCCGCGACCCGGTCACATCCCCACCCCTCCCCGTCCCAGACCGGTTCGCGCGCGGCCAGCCATCCCCCAATGGCTGGCCGCAACTTTTTGGGGACCACGAGATGTGAGATGATGACGGCTCTCTTCGGGAGAACCGACCTTGGCTCACAACGAGATCGACGCCATCCGCGCATTGCTGGGCTCGAAGCCGCGACCGGTCGGATGGTCGGAGCGACGCCAGCGGCTTGACGAAGTCGGATCGACATGGCCGCCGGCCACTGATGTGAAATGTGAGGCCGTCGATTGCGACGGCGTGCCCGGCGAGTGGTCGCTCGCGATCGACTACCGGCGCGCGCCCGAGCATCCCTACCCGGCCGCCCATGAGGACGCGCTCACGGCGTGGCGCTTCCTGCGCAGCGAAGGCGTGGCAGCGGAACACATCGCCATCGGCGGCGACAGCGCCGGTGGCAATCTCACGCTCGGGCTGATCAGCCGGTTACGCGCGGCCGGCGAGAAGCTGCCCGGCTGCGCCTGGCTGGTCTCGCCTTGGAGTGACCTGACCATGTCGGGCGCGACGCTCGACACCAGGGATGCGATCGATCCGCTGATCCACCGGGCCTATCTCGCCGAACTCGCGGAGGCCTATGCGCCGCCACCGATCGATCGCAGGGATCCGCTGATCTCGCCCTTGTTTGCGGACCTCACCGGCTTTCCGCCGCTGCTGATCCAGGTCGGCTCAGCGGAAACGCTGCTGGCGGACGCCACGCGGCTGGCGGCGGCCGCAGGCTCAGCCGACGTCGCGGTGAGCCTCGAAATCTGGCCGCACATGATCCACGCGTGGCCGGTCTGGAATGCGGCATTGGAAGACGGACGCCGCGCACTGGCCAGTGCTGGGCAATTTATCCGCGCGAATCTGGAAAGGTCGCCGTAGAGCGTGTGGCCGGGCGAAGCAGCTCCCCAAGGCCATTTCGCGATGAAAAACCCGGCATTTTGCAGCGAAAAGCCGGGAATCGTTGAAGTTTTGCCCGGAATCCCGCCTCGGCCTGGCGATTCCCGGGTTTCAGCGCGGCCAAGCCTGTGGTAATCGGGAACATTGAAATGACGTCCGGATTTGCAGTCTCATGATCGAACTCGCCCCCCGGAATACCAGTGCCCTCAATAGCGGTGCCCTGGCGCGTATCAGCGGCCAGCCGATCGCGATCGCCGCAACCGCCTTCGTCATCGTCGTGCTGGGCATCGGCTCGATCACGCTGTGGCGCGCCTATACCGGCACCGCACCCGAGACCGATCGTGTCGTTGCGGTCAGGCAATTGCAGGCGCGTACCGCGCAGGCATCCGAGCAACTGGTCGAAAAGACCAAGGGCCTCGAAGCCACCCAGCAGGAATCGATCGACCAGCTGCAGGTGGTCCAGGATCAGCTGCTGACGGTCCGCCGCCTGCTCGCCGCGCAGCAGGCCGATACCCGAAAGCTCTCCGAACAGGTCGGCGCCCTGACGGAATCGATCGACGGCTTGCGGCAGTCGTTCGCGAGTGCACAGGCCAGCGAGCCTGCCGCCCCACCGACCAGCCGCAAACGGTCGGTCAAGTCCAAGTCCAACGCCGTGAAGCCCCGCGCGAGCAAGAGCGCCAAGCTCAAGCGCGGCAGGTCGAACGGCTGACGCGTCCCGGACGCGGTCCGGCCCGTTACATTCCGCGCCAAGGAATAGCCGCTTCCAATTTTGTCCGGGAGTGTGAACTGGTTCACATATGCCCGTTCGAATCCACTGCATGCTGTAGTTCACCGGATGGCGTGAGCCGATTTCAATATCCGGGGCTGGCAAGGTCGTTGACGGCATATTGCGTCAACGGCCTTGTTTTTTGTGCCCTTCACCGTCCGCCCCGGCGCGCCGAACGGAAATCCGGCCTTGCCTCGCAGGCTGGTGATTTGCCTTTGGCCGGCATTGTTTGCTGAATGGGGATGCCCTCGCCGGAAGGCGCGATGCCAGGAGTCCCCCCCAATGAGCTCTGAACCCCACCTGACCGCCGACGTCATCGGACTGACCAAAGTCGCGCCATTCTCGCGCCGCGGCTTCATGACGGCGACCGCTGCCGTCACGGCCGGCTATACGCTCGCCGCAGGGCCGGTGCGGGCCGACATCGTCAAGACCGACACCAACGGCCTCAACGCCGGCGATGCCAGGATCAAGGTGACCGATGGCGAGATGCCCGGCTATTTCGCCCGCCCCGACGGCGTCGCCAATCCGCCGGTGGTGCTGGTGGCGATGGAGATTTTCGGCCTGCACGAATACATCAAGGACGTGACGCGGCGCCTGGCCAAGCTCGGCGCGCTCGCGGTGGCGCCGGATTACTATTTCCGCAAGGGCACCGACCTCACCAAGATCACCGACACCCCGCAGCTGCTGCCGATCGTGAATTCGAAACCGGATGCCGAACTGCTCTCGGACCTCGACGGCACGGTGGCCTGGGCGAAGTCGCAGGGCGCCGACACGTCGCGGCTCGGCATCATCGGGTTCTGCCGCGGCGGCCGGACGGTCTGGGAATACGCGGCCCATAGCCCCGCCCTGAAGGCGGGCGCCGCGTTTTACGGCTCGCCCGTCGATCCCCCGAATCCGCTCTGGCCGAAGAGCCCGACCCAACTCGCGCCCGAGATGAAGGCGCCGGTGCTGGGCCTCTATGGCGAGGCCGATACCGGCATTTCCGTCGCCAGCGTGGAAGCGCTGAAGGCTGCCCTGGCTGCGAACAAGAAGGCCGCCGAGTTCAAGATCTATCCGGGTGCGCCGCATGGCTTCCACGCCGACTACCGCGCCAGCTATCGCAAGGAAGCCGCCGACGATGCGTGGGCGCAGATGCAGGCCTGGTTCAAGAAATACGGCGTGCTGAGCTAGAGCTTTTACAAGCGAACAGTGGACATCAAGAAAGGCGCGCAGCTCATTGGCTACGCGCAACTTTCTTGAGACGGCCTATCCCAAGCGATCGCTGTTGCGATGCGGCTTGGATACCGTCTGCTCGATATCCCAGAGCATCCAGACGACGGCCGTTCCCAGACTGACAACGACAACCAGGAACACCAACGTCAAAGCCGGGGCTGTGAGCATGTTCAGCATCCCTGTTGTGTGAAGCAAGCGGCGTACCAGCAAACCAAACGCGACCACGGTGATAAAACACCGGAGCCGCCGAAATCATCCCGATAACCCGCCAGTCAGCAATTAGTTGCACACCTGAACGGGTTGCCGGCTCCAACCATACGGAGTCCACACGCGCTGCTGAACGACATAGCAGCCGCCATCGCCATAGTAGCCGTTATCATAGCCGTAATTGGCGTAATACGGGTAACCGTCGTCATAGCCGTTGTAATAGCCGTAGGATCCATAGAGCCCGTAGCCGAGGCCGGCGCCGACAAGTGCTGCAGCGGCAATCGGAAATCCGCGGTGCCGGAAACCGTGATGGAAGCCAGCGCGATTACCGGCAAAGCTGCCGCCGCGGAATCCGGCCGCCACGGGAAGCGCCGCTGCACGGAATCCACCGCCGCCGCCGATCGCGGCGGCACGGAAACCACCGCCGCCGATCGCCGCGGCGCGAAAACCTCCGCCGCCGATTCCAATCCCGCCACCCCGGAAGCCGCCGCCGTGGAATCCACCGCCACCCCCGCGAAAACCACCGCCGCCGCCAAAGCCGCCGCGGGCCGAAGCCGTGTCGGGCACCAGCATCGCGACCGATGCGGCCGCGCACAAGGCGATCATCGTTTTGCGTAGCATAACCCATCCCTCCTGCATGAAACTCGCTGCAAGCGAGCGGAAAACCTTTCTGGTTTCCACCATAAATCTAGGACGAGTTCTCAGGCACCGCTTGGCTTGTTTTCTCACTTCTGCGCGACCGGGAAACGCCAACCGCCGAGCCGGAAAACAAAATTGCGAAAACAACCCCATGCAAAGATAGGAATTGGCCCCGCTGGCAGCAGGCGTTGCCTGCCTCCGGGCACGAGAAAATGGCTATGATTTCACCCTGATATAGCTGGTGGGAACGGCCGTGGTGAACTTGAGCTCCTCCATCGCGATGGACGAATTGACGTCGGAGAATTCCAGCCGCTTGATCATCCGCTGATAGACCGCGTCGTAGGTTTCGATATCGGGCACGACGATGCGCAGGAGATAGTCGGTCTCGCCGGTGAGCCGCCAGGCTTCGACGATCTCGGGGATGTCCGCGATCACCCCGCGAAAAGCCTGTAGCCATTCGGCCCCATGACGCGGCGCCTTGACCGACACGAACACGGTCATCGGCAGATTGACCTTGCGCCGGTTCAACAGCGCCACGCGCCGGACAATGACGCCGTCTTCGTCCAGCCGCCGGATTCGGCGCCAGCAGGGCGCGGTGCTCAATCCCACCTTTTCGGCAATCGCGGCGATCGGCACCGTGGCGTCGGTTTGCAGGATGTCGAGTATCCGGCGGTCGATAGCGTCCATGACATCGCCTTTCTCTTGGGCTAAGGCTGCCTATTTCCTATTCATAACAATAATTGGAAAATAATATCTCATATCTTCAAATTAAAGCAATGAGATTGCAGAAATAGAGAAAATACCGAAAATTTCGACGTCATCGTTGCGCCATCTGTTTGCTATCGTCACCGAGACGGATTCGGCACAGACAGAGGCGAATGGCATGCGGACGATCGGGCTGTTAGGCGGCATGAGCTGGGAGAGCACCGCGGTGTACTACCGGCGGATCAATGAGAGCGTGCGCGATCGCCTCGGCGGCCTGCATTCGGCCGAAGTGCTGATGCGCTCGGTCGACTTCGACAAGATCGTGGCGCTGCAGAAGGCGGATGCATGGGACAAGGCCGGTGCGGTGCTCGCGGGTCTCGCGCGCGATCTGGAGACCGCCGGCGCTGCCTGCATCGTGATCTGCACCAACACCATGCATAAGCTCGCTGATTCCGTGCAGAGCGCTGTTACGGTGCCGCTGCTGCATATCACCGACGTCACCGGGCAGGCAGTGAAGGCGGCGGGCGTGCGGCAGCCGCTGCTGCTCGCGACCCGCTACACCATGGAGCAGGACTTCTATCTGGCGCAGCTGCGCGACAAGCACGGCATTACGGCGATGGTGCCGGATGCGGAGGACCGCACCGCGGTGCATGACATCATCTTCGGCGAACTCTGCCAGGGTGTGGTGCGCAACACGTCGCGGCAGCGCTACCTCGATGTGATCGCGAAGGCCAAGGCGGCCGGCGCCGACGGCGTCATCCTCGGCTGTACCGAAATCGGCCTTTTGATCGGCCCGGATCATTTCGACCTGCCGACGTTCGATTCCACGCTGCTGCACGCCGATTCCGCCGTCGCCTTCGCACTGGGCCAGGACGAAGCGCCCCGGCGCAACGCGGCGTAAAGCGTTCACGATGTCCGCGCCGATCCCTCTACAAAAGCTGCGTTTCCCGCTAAGAGGTGTCCGCGCCGCCCCCATCGGCCGGATGCCCGCAAGGCGGGATCGGCGGAGCACCATGGAACCTGGTTTGTGATGACCATTGCCCGAACACCTTCGCTGGCTCACTGGGGCGCGTTCAGCGCCCTGGTCGAGAATGGCCGGGTGATCGGATGCGAGCCGTTCGGGCGCGATGCGGCGCCGTCACCGATGCTCGCCGCCATCCCGGAAATGGTTCACTCGCCGCTGCGAATTGCCAAGCCGGCGATCCGTGAAGGCTGGCACGAGGGAAGGCCGCGCAGCGGGACCGATCGCTTCCGGGAAGCCAGTTGGGACGAAGTGCTCGATCTCATCGCCGGCGAATTGACGCGGGTGCGCGGCGCTTGCGGCGACACGGCCGTGTTCGGCGGTTCCTACGGCTGGTCCTCGGCGGGACGGCTGCATCATGCGCGGACGCTGGTTCGCCGCTTCCTGTTTCTCGGCGGCGGCTGCGTCGACCAGATCGGAAACTACAGCTGGGGCGCGGCGCAGTTCCTGCTGCCCCATGTCATCGGCACCTACCAGCCGGTCACCGGCCGCGTCACCGACTGGAATTCGGTGGTCAAGCATACCAAGCTGGTGATCGCATTCGGCGGGCTGCGCCTCGAGAACAGCCAGGTGACATCCGGCGGCACCGGCTCGCATGTGCTGGAATCCTGGCTCACGCGCGCCAAGGCCGCGGGCATCGAGTTTGTGGTGGTGAGCCCGACACGCGCGGATGCGCCCGGGTTTCTCGGCGCCCAATGGCTCGCGATCCGCCCGAATACCGACACCGCGCTGATGCTGGCGCTTGCGCACACGCTGCTGGTCGAGCAACGGCACGACGCGGAATTTCTGCATCGCTACTGCACCGGTTTCGAAACGCTGCGCCGCTATCTGCTGGGCGAGGACGACGCGACACCGAAGGATGCGGACTGGGCCGCCGCGATCTGCGGCATCGATGCGGACAGCATCCGCGATCTCGCGCGGCGCGCATCCGAGACCCGTAGCCTGATCACCTGCACATGGTCGCTGCAGCGCGCCCATCATGGCGAACAGCCTTACTGGGCGTCGATTGCGCTTGCCGCGATGCTCGGCGGCATCGGCCTGCCGGGCGGCGGATTCGCCTTCGGCCATGGATCACTCAACGGCGTCGGCGTACCGCGCACCGACCTTCCGGGTCCGGAAATCTCGACGCCACCCAATCCGGCTGACAGTGCGATTCCCGTCGCCCGGGTCGCCGACATGCTGTTGGAGCCGAACGGCGCTTATGAGTTCAACGGCCGGTCCGGGACCTATCCCGATATCCGGCTGGTGTACTGGGCCGGCGGCAATCCGTTCCATCATCATCAGGATCTCAACCGCCTGCGCCGGGCCTGGCAGAAGCCGGAGACCGTCATCGTTCACGACAGCTGGTGGACGCCGACAGCGCGTCATGCCGATATCGTGCTGCCGGCGACAACCACGCTGGAACGCAACGATGTCGGCGGCTCGTCGCGCGATCCCTTCGTATTCGCCATGCATCGCGCCATTGCGCCGATCGGCGAGGCAAGAAGCGATTTCGAGATTTTCCGCGCCCTCGCCGGCCGCCTCGGCTACGAGCATGCCTTCACCGAAGGCCGCGACGAGATGGCGTGGTGCCGCTGGATCTATGAGCGTGTGCGGACCGGCTCCGCCAAGAAGAACGTTGCGCTCCCGGACTTCGACACCTTCTGGGCCGACGGCTTTGTCGAACTGCCGCCGCCCGACGACGATTTCGTGCTGTTCGACGATTTTCGCAGGGATCCGCAGCTTCATCCCCTGAAGACGCCGTCCGGCAAGATCGAGATCGCGTCGCAGACCATCGCTGGGTTCGGCTATTCGGATTGTCCGCCGCACCCGGCCTGGCTCGCGCCGGCCGAATGGCTCGGCAGCGCGAGAAGCGAGCGCTGGCCGCTGCATCTGATCACCCACCAGCCGGCGAACCGGCTGCACAGCCAGATGGACCCGGCCTCGGAGTCACGCGGCCGCAAGCTGCACGGGCGCGAGCGGATCAGACTCCATCCGCAGGACGCCGATCCGCGGGGCATCCGGAACGGCGACGTGGTTCGCGTCTTCAACGACCGCGGCGCCTGCCTCGCCGCCGCTGAGGTCGATGCCGCCGTGCTGCCGCGCGTCGCGATGATGGCCACCGGCGCCTGGTTCGATCCGGCCGCGAGCGAAGGCGAGCCCGAGCGGCACGGCAATCCCAACGTGCTCACCCTGGATATCGGCACGTCGCGGCTGACCCAGGGCCCGAGTGCGCTGAGCGCGCTGATCGAGATCGAGCGCTGGGAGGCGCCGCTGCCGCCCATGGAGGCCTGGACCCCGCCGCTATTTTCCGAGCGCGCGACAACGCGTGACGAGACGTTCAACTGACAATCGCTAGAATATGTGAAATCGAAAGGAGACATGAGATGTCGAACAAGAAACTGACCGGTTCATTCGTCGCCCTGATCACGCCGTTCAACAAGGACGGCTCGGTGGACTTCGCTGCGTTTCGCAGCCTGCTCAAATTTCATGAAGACCACGGCACCAGCGCCATCCTGATCATGGGATCGACCGGCGAGAGCTCGATGCTCTCCCCCGAGGAAAAGAAGCAGATCATCGTCGAAACCGCGAAAATGAAGACCGGCCGTATGCCGATCTTCTTCGGCTGCACCGGCAACAACACGGAGTCGACCATCGCCAGCGTGAAGTTCGCCAAGGACAACGGTGCCGACGGCGCGATCCTCGCAGCTCCCGCCTACATCTGCGCGCCGGAAGACGACATCGAGCGCTTCTTCCTCGACGTCGCCGATGCCACCGACCTGCCGCTCGGCATCTACAACAACCCGCCGCGGGTGAAGAGCGACCTGCACTGGGATCACCTGCTGCGTATCTTCAAGCACCCGAACTATGTGGTGCACAAGGAATCCACCGGCCGCGTCGGCCAGGTCGCTCAGGTACTGGCCGGCAAGCCGACCGTCTCCGTGATGTGCTGCGACAGCCCCAATCTCGGCCTCGTAGTTCCGACCATGAGCCTCGGCGGCCACGGCACCGCCAACATGACCGGCAATATCGCGCCGGCCGAACTCGCCACCATCTCGACGCCGTGGGCCAGCTATGGCGAGGCTGAAGGCTTCAAGAACGCCTATCTCGGACTGCTGCCGCTGCTGCACTACACCTATTCGGCGATCAATCCGGTGGCGGTGAAATCGCTGATGAAGGCGTTGGGCATGCCGGCGGGTGACCTGCGCAAGCCGCTCAACAACCTTGAAGGCGAGGCGCTGGCGAAGGGCATTCGCATCGTCCAGGAACTCGGGCTCGACGAGCGCTACGGCTACAACATCAAGCCGCTGTCGGCGGTCGCGGCCTGAATCAGGGACTTCTGAATCATGGACCTCGGTATTCGCGGCCGGAAGGCTCTCCTGTTCGGCGCCAGCCGCGGATTGGGCAAGGCGTGCGCCACGGCGCTCGCCCAGGAAGGCGTCGATGTCACCATCGCCGCCCGAACCCGCGAGGTGGTCGACAAGGCCTGTGCGGAGATCCGCGCCGCGACCGGCGCCACGGTGACGGGCGTGGTGGCCGACATCACCACGGCGGACGGCCGAGCCGCTGCACTCGCGACCTGTCCCGAGCCCGACATCCTGCTCAACAATGCCGACGGCCCGCTGCCGGGCGATTTCCGGGAGTGGCGGCGCGACGACTGGATCGCCGCGCTCGATGCCATGATGCTGGGACCGATCGAGACGATGCGACTGACCGTCGACGGAATGATGGCGCGCGGCTTCGGCCGGATCGTCAACATCCTCTCGCGCAGCATCAAGATTCCGCAAGCCGAACTCGGCCTGTCGAACGGCGCACGCTCGGGCCTGGCCGGCTTTGTCGCCGGCCTTTCGCGGCAGACCGTGGCGCGCAACGTCACCATCAACAATCTGCTTCCCGGCATTTTCGACAGCGACGCGCAGGTCAAACACATCGAAGGCATGCTCGAACCCGGCGGCAAATCGTTCGACCAGATCTGGCGCGAACGCGCGGCCGCCAATCCGGCCAAACGTTACGGCCGTCCGGCAGAGCTCGGGGCCTACTGCGCATTTTTGTGTTCAGACCATGCCGGGTTCGTCACCGGCCAAAACATACTGGTCGACGGGGGAAGCTACCCAGGGACCTTCTAGAGCCTTTTCCGTTCCGGTTGAATCGGAACGGGGCTCTAGATTCTTGATTTGACGCGTTTACTTGACGCGAACCGGTGTCCACTTCGCTGGAAAACGCTCTAATGCAACGTTTGAGAGGATCCTCAATGAAAAAACTTCATGTCCTTGCCCTGCTGGGCACGGCCCTGTTCGGGCTTGCCACGGCGCCGGTCAAGGCCGACACCTATCCGAGCCGCGTGGTGACCCTCGTGGTGCCCTATCCCGCCGGAGGATCCGTCGACGGCGTTGCGCGCCTTCTCGCGCAAAAGCTGAACGAGTCGTTCGGGCGGAGCTTCATCGTCGAGAACCGCGCCGGTGGCGCCGGCGGCATCGTCGGCGCGAACTATGTCGCCAAGGCGGCACCGGACGGTTACACGCTGATGCTGACCGCGTCGATCCATGTGGTGACGCCGTTCCTGCACAAGATCGTTCCCTACGACGTGGTCACTGACTTCACGCCGATTTCGTTGGTGGCCAGCGGACCGCTGATCGTCAGCACCACGGCGCAGACGCCCGCCAAGAATCTCAAGGAATTCTTCGACTTGGTTCGCAAGGATCCGAACAAATATACCTTCGCGACATCGAGCTTCGGCTCGGCCGGGCACATGGCCATCGAACTGCTCAAGCGCGATGCGGGTGTCGACACCCTGGTGGTGCCCTACAAGGGCGCAAGCCCCGCACTGACGGATCTGATGAGCGGCCAGGTGCAGCTGATCGCCGATCCGATGCTGTCCTCGCTGCCGCTGGCGAAAGCCGGAAGCATCAAGGCGCTGGCCATCACCAGCACCAAGCGCGTCGACATCGCTCCGGAGATTCCGACCGTGGCCGAGTCCGGCATGAAAGGCTTCGATTTCGGCTCCTGGTACGGCCTGTGGGCTCCGAAGGGCTTGCCCGCCGACCTGGTCACGAAGATTCAAGCCGAGGTCGCCAGGATCGTGCAGCGGCCGGAGGTCAAGGAACGCTTCGCGCTGCTCGGATTTGAACCGATCGGCTCCACACCGGATTATTTCGCCGGCTACATCAAAGACGAGATGGCGAAGTATGAGCAGATCATCAAGGACGCCAACATCAAGGCTGAATGACAGTGGCGCACGCCTGACCGGCTTCCCGGCCGGTCAGGGCGCGCGTCAGCATTGCAAGGCGGTGCGATGAAAGTGCTCGTTCTCGGCGCCGGTGTGATCGGCACCGCCTGCGCCCACTATCTCTCCAAGGCGGGCCACGAGGTGACGGTGATCGACCGTCAGCCGGGGCCGGCGCTGGAGACCAGCTTCGGCAATGCCGGCGGCGTCTGCCCCGGTTTCGCCGGCCCGTGGGCGGCGCCGGGCATGCCGCTCAAAGTGATGCGCTGGCTGTTCGCGCAACATGCACCGCTGATGCTTCGCCCGCGACTCGACCTGCGGCAATGGCAATGGCTGGCAGCCTTCGTCGCCAACTGCACATCGCAGCGTTTCGCCGTGAACAAGGCACGCATGCAGCGCATCGCGCATTACAGCAAGGCGCGCCTGATCGAGCTGCGCGCGGACACCGGCCTCGCCTACGACCACGGCACCGGCGGCGTATTGCAGGTGTTCCGGACCGACGACGAGTTGGAAGGCGCATCCCGCGCGGCTGGGGTTCTCGCCTCCTTCGGTGTCGCCCATCGCATCATCGATGCCGCGGAGGCCGTCGCCATCGAACCGGCGCTGGCAAACGCATCGGTCCCCCTGACCGGCGGCCTGCATCTGCCCGACGACGAGACCGGTGACTGTCATCTGTTCACCACCCGCCTGGCCGGGCTGCTGCGCAGCCGCGGCTGCACATTCCAGTACGACACGACCGTGCGCGCCATCCTGACTGAGGGCGGCGAGGTCACCGGCATCGCGACCGATCGGGGCGTGCTGCAGGCGGACCGTTATGTGGTGGCGCTGGCGAGCGAGGCGCCGTCGCTGCTGCGCCCGCTCGGCATCGACATCCCGATCTATCCGGTCAAGGGCTACGCCATCACCATCGACGTTGGGCACGCCGACTTGGCTCCCCGCTCGTCGGTGATGGACGAGCACAGCAAGGTGATGGTGACGCGCCTCGGCGGCCGCCTTCGCGCCGCCGGCGTCGCCGAAATCTCCGGCCATGATCGCTCCGTCGACCGGGACAAAGCCGCGAGCGTGCTTCACGCCGCCCGCGCGCTGTTTCCGGATGCCGGCGACTATGGACAAGCGATCTACTGGGCCGGCCTGCGCCCGATGACCCCGGACGGTCCGCCCTATCTGGGCGCCACGCCGTTCCGCAACCTGCTGCTCAATATCGGCCAGGGATCGAACGGCTGGACCCAGGCCTGCGGCTGCGGCCGGATCGTCGCGGATCTCGTCGATGGCCGAACACCGGACATCGATCTGGACGGCCTGACGCTGGCGCGCGATGCAGTATAGCGTCGGGCCCGCGCTCTGCCTTCGAAGGGATGAGCGCTTCCGGAGAATTCCGTCAGCGCGCGCTTAGGCTGCCGTATTTACCTGGTCGGTGCGATCCTCGACCATGCTCACGAACAGATGGGATTCGCGGTCGGGACCGCCGACCTGAAGCCTGCGCACCGCAATCGTGCGCCGGCCGCGGACCGGATTGTCGACGGTGTCGACGATCACCTCGGCCTGCTGTTTGCGCTCGATGAGTTCGCGGTCGCGCCGTTCGATCAATTCGGCCGCCGCGACCGGAAACAGTTCGCGGGCCGTCTTGCCCATGATCTCCGCGCGCGACATGCCGATCATGGTTTCGGCAGCCTTGTTGACGAAAACATAACGCAGGTTGCGTGCGTCCTTGACGACAATGCCTTCCGGAATGTTTTCGACGACCGTCACCAGGAACTGCTCGGTGCGCTCCAGGATCCTTTGATGTTGCCGCGACGCGGTAACGTCTTCATGCAGCGCCACCCAGCCGCCGCCCTCCATCGCCCGCTCCTGGATGCTGATGGTGCGGCCATCGGATAGCTCGATTTCGTGGAATGTGGGTTGCCGCTTGGCGATGCGCTCAACGATCCCGGCGAGAACTTTCTTAATGTCGCCCGTGAACAATCCGCTTTCGACACGATGTTGCAGAATGTCCTCGAGCGATGATCCGGCCTTGATGGTCGCCGGCAGACTGTAGATTTTCCGATACGGGTCGTTGATCGCAAGCACCGTCGCCTTGGCATCCAGCATGATGATGCCTTGCGGCATGCTGTTGATCGCGGCCGACAATTGCCATTTCGTCGCCAGGTACTTGTCGTTGAATTTGTCGCGCTCATCGATGGCTGTATCGCGTTGCTTGGCGGTGCCGCGCCCGAGCTGCTCGAGTTCGACGTTGCGGCTGACGGCGTTGCGGAAATTCAGCACGGCAAGGGCGAGACGTCCGATCTCGTCCGCGCGGTAGCAATACGGAATTTCGCTGTCGAGGTTTCCGGCGGCGATCCGGTCGGTGGCCTGCGCGATTTCGGATACCGGTCCGACGACCGATGTCTTCACGACAAACACGTTGAGGGCGGCAAAAATCATGGCGCCGAATCCGAGCATGAGCAGATACCAGGAGGCGTATCGTCCCTGGTCGCCGAGTTCGGCAGCCTCCCGGGCGCGCTCATTGTAGATTTTGGCCAGCGCCTCGAGATCGACGTTGAGCTGTGTCCGCAGGGTGCGATTGGCGTCGTTGTCGCCCAACTCGCGCGCTGCCGCCGGGCTGACGTCGACCGCAAGCCGCACCAGTTCCTTGCGGAAGTCGATGAACTGGGCAATCCGCCGTTTGAAGGCCGTGAACTGTTCCTTGTCGTCGGAGAGGACCGTCGCCTCCCAGTTCGCCAGGACACCCGCGAGCTCCGCATTGCGCTTGAGCAGTTCGTCGCCGTACTGTTTCACCTTCTTCCGTTCGGTGGACATGTAGATGCCACGCGACTCCATCACGATCGCGTAGATCAGGCCATTGACGCGGCCGACATTGTTTGCGGCCTTCGCGGACGATGTCTGCAAGTGCCGATATCCGGTCTGTAGCCGCACCGTCTGGATCGACATCACGAGGAGGACGGTGGTGACGATGATCAACCCGATGACGGTGCCGTAGACTTTCTCGGTGACGGTCAGATCGTCGATCGACCGGACGAGGCCGGGCGCAATCTTTCTGAGGACTCCAATTCCTGGCATCTGGGTGCTTGAGGTCGCGGCGGCCATCGAAATACTCATTCGTTCGAGAAACGCGGGAGCATAGACGGCCCGGCACTATTGCCGCCTTAAATTTACAACCGGTAGTAATACGGGAGCAATCCCGATACCATCCCGGGAGCCACGGGTTCCCACCGCCAGCGCAGCAGATGGTTAGCCATGCGTAAACTGATCGCCTTTGACGACGATACGTTCGACAAGCTGAAGCAGCTTGCGCGCGACAGGATGGCGACCTTTCAGGAACTCGCCGACGAAGCGTTTGCCGACCTGCTTCGAAAGCACGGCATTCCTATCGACTTGAAGGACGCGCTACGCAAAAGCGTTGCGATCGAGCGGGGGCCTGCGAAAGGCAAGGCCAGAGCCGGCCCTGCACGAAAGACGAAATCGTAAGCGGTCCAACTGTGACCGGCCGTCCGGGAAATCGCGAGACGCTGTTTCAGCCGATCTTCTTCAGGCCGTTTTTGAATCGCGGCCCGTTGATGGCGTAGGACTTCGCCGCGCGTCCCATCGCCGTCGCCTGCTCGGGCGAAAGCGTGCGGATCACACGCGCTGGCGAGCCGATGATCAGGGAAAGCTCGGGAAATTCCTTGCCCTCGGTGATGACGGATCCCGCGCCGACAACACTGCCGCGACCGATCCTGGCGCCGTTCATGACGATCGAGCCCATCCCGACCAGCGCGCCGTCCTCGAGCGTGCAACCGTGCAGGATGACGTTGTGGCCGACGGTGCAGTTCTTGCCGATCGTCAGCGGAAAGCCGGGGTCGGTGTGGCAGGTCGAATTGTCCTGCACGTTGGAACCTTCGCCGATCTCGATCCACTCATTGTCGCCGCGCAACACCGCGCCGAACCACACGCTGGCTGAATTCTTGAGACGGACCTTGCCAATGACGGTAGCCGTATCGGCGATGAAGTAGTTTCCATCCGCGGGAAGATCAGGGCCCTGCCCGTCGAGTTCGTAGATCGCCATAACGATAGGTCTCCGTTCGCGAGAGACCTTGGCATAGAGGCTGGCGCGTGATCAAGCGAGGCAGCCGGCCTCAGCCCGAGCAGGTCTCAGGCGAGCAGGCCTGCGGCACGCAATGTCATCAGCAAAAACGTACCGGACATCAGGCTCCAGAAGCCCGAAAGCACGGTTGCCATCATCACGAATTCGAAGCGGCGGCGTTCGATCCTGGCCCCGCGCAATGTGTTGCGCATGATGATGAAGGGTGCGGCAAAAACCAGAAACGGAACCGCAGCAAACGTCTTCGGCGCGACACCTTCCCCGAGCAACCCGAAACCCGCAGGACGCGCCGCCATCGCCTGATAGCCGCTAGCTAACGCGCCAGCGACGGCAAAGCCGATGAACAGGGAAAACAGGGAGCTCAACGCATCGGGCGACATGGAACACTTCCGCTACTCAACAAAACACGATTTGCTTTCGCAAAATTGGCGGCCCACCGCCACAGCATCCTTAAGGAAAGGTTAACAGCCGGCGGCCGTGGCCTCGTTTACGCATGGCTCGTGCATCGCGGCGACGGTGAAATCATACGGAAATCCTCTCCCCCGTGGCATATTCCCGAGGTGATTCGGCCTCAGCCTCGAACCCAACCGATGCCTCTTTCATGACATTGCTTTCGGCGGCCCAACACATCGCCCGCGACACCCGCAAGGACCCCCGCTCGCACATGATCCTGATCATGGCGGCGGCCACCGTCGCTGCCGGCGCAATTGCGCTCGTCGCCTATTTGCTGTGGCCGACGTGGGGCAACGGTGCGGCGAACGCGCCGTCGCGTCTACCCGTCAGCGTGGGCGGTACCCTCTTCAACGTACCGACGCCGGCGGTCCGCAGGAAAATCCAGCGACACTCCGGTCCGCAGGAGCGCGTCGATCTCTCCTTCATGTTCCCCTCGCTCGAAGCGCCCGAAATGCCCCGGCATGTCAGCGCCGATACGGTCGAGGAAAAGCTGCAACCGATCGACCGGATATTCCTGTCGATTTCGGCGCACAACGATACGCTGGCCCCCGACACCCGCGTCCGCACCATTTATCCACGTTATCTGGAATCGGCCCCAACGCCGGTCGGTGACGGCTTGACCATCCGCGCGTTTCGCGACGGCTCGCCCTATGCCAACGAGGATCTGTTCGCAGCCGCAGCGCCAGGCCTCAACGCACGCTGCACGCGCGACGGTGTAACGCCTGGAATGTGCTTGAGCGAGCGCCGCGTCGACGGCGCCGACCTGACGTTCCGCTTTCCGCGAAGCTGGTTATCGCAGTGGCGCGACGTCGCCAATGCGATGGACCGTTTGACGGCGCAACTGCGCGGGCCGAAGGGATAGCGGCACAACGCGCCTCAGCCCTGATCGACCAGGTCCTCTTCGAGGATCGCCATCTGAAACTGGAACGAACGATCGTCGTCTTCATCGTCGACGAACAGGACGCCGATGAACTCTTCGCCGATATAGACCTCGGCGGAATCATCCTTCTTCGGCCGCGGCACCACGCGAATTTTGGCGTTGCCGAACACGCGCTTGAGATAGGCGTCGAGCTTCCTGACTTCCTGAACGTCCACGGCGGTCTCCAATCAAATATCTTGGGTATGTTTCCGGGGAGTTTTAGGCCGAGACGACGCAGACCGCCAGCCGTATCTTCACGAGATCGACAGGTCCAAAAGCGATCGGGTCAGATCCCGATCGCGTTGAGCATCTGGTCCATGGTGCGCGACGGCTCGGCACAGCCGGCCTCGCCGACGATCTTGGCGGGAACGCCCGCCACGGTGACGTTATGCGGCACCGGCTTGACCACCACCGAACCGGCGGCGATGCGCGCGCAGTGACCGATCTCGATATTGCCGAGAATTTTCGCACCGGCCCCGATCAGCACACCATGGCGAATCTTGGGATGACGGTCCTCGTTCTCCTTGCCGGTACCGCCGAGCGTCACACCGTGCAGGATCGAAACGTCGTCCTCGATGACAGCGGTCTCGCCGCAGACGAAACCGGTGGCGTGATCGAGGAAAATACCGCGGCCGATGGTGGCCGCCGGGTTGATGTCGGTCTGGAACACCGCCGACGACCGGCTCTGCAGGTAATTGGCGAAATCCTTGCGCCCTTTTTTGTGCAGCCAGTGCGCCAGCCGATGGGTCTGCAGGGCGTGGAAGCCCTTGAAGTAAAGCAGGGGATCGATGAAGCGCGAGGTCGCGGGATCGCGGTCATAGACCGCAACCAGATCGGCGCGGAAGGCGTTGCCGAGATCTGGCTCGTCACGCAGCGCCTCGTCATAGGTCTGACGGATCAGATCACCTGACAACGCCGAATGATCGAGTCGCTCGGCGATGCGATGGATCACCGAATCTTCCAGCCGCTCGTGATGCAGCACGGTCGAATAGATAAAGGAAGCAAGCTCCGGCTCGCGGCGAACGATGTCTTCCGCCTCGTTTCGCACGCGATCCCAGATCGGATCGAGCGCGGTCAGTTTCGAACCCTGCGGATTGACCTGATGCACTGCCATTGGGTTGCTCTCGGGGTTGCTCTCGGGGGGGCATTATAGCACGGTGGACGGATGGCTGTCCCGGGGCAGGCTCCGGCAAAATACCCACCGAACGCCCCCGGGACCGGTTAGGGTTAGTTCAAGGTGGTTGGCGATTTCGGGAAATCAAGCCGGGCAGCGTCCGACTATTGGTGAATTTCAGCCTCCCGGCCCTTCCGGGCAAGCTGGTCAAAACGGGGGGATGCCACATCAACACGCAGATTTTGCGCGCGCGCAGTGCCGACTCACGGTTGGTCTGGATCGCCGCCATCGCCATCCCCCTGACGTTGCTCGCCCCTGCCCTGTGGAACGGCTATCCGCTGCTCCAATGGGATACCGGCGGCTATCTGGCCCGCTGGTATGAAGGCTACCTCGTACCCAGCCGCTCCACGGTGTTCGGCCTCTATCTGCATTTCGGCGAAAATTCCGCGTTCTGGCTCAACCTCGGAATTCAGGCACTGGCGACGCTGTGGATCCTGCAGCTGACGCTGCGCGCATTTGAAATCGCGCAGCCGTTGCGGTTGCTCGCGATGAGCCTCGTGCTGGGCCTGGCCACCGCGCTGCCATGGCTTGCCAGTACGCTTCTGACCGACATCTTTGCCGGCCTTTCGGTACTGTCGCTTTTCCTCCTGGTCGCGCTGGGCGAGCGGACCTCGGGAATCGAAAAATGTTCGTTGTTCGCGCTGACCGCATTCGCCGCGGCCTCGCACAGCGCCACGCTGGCGGTGCTGCTCGGGCTCTGTGGCGTGGGATGGATCGTGCGTCCGTTCTCGCATGGGCGGATAAGTATTTCCGGACTGATGCAGGGCAGCCTCACCCTCGTCGCCGGTGCTACGATGCTGCTGGCGGCGAATTTCGCATTGTCGGGGAACTTGGCGTGGACGCCCGGCGGTTATGGCGTTGCCTTCGGACGGATGATGCAGGACGGCATCGTCGCGCGTTACCTGAACGAGCATTGTCCGCAGCAGAAATTGAAGCTCTGTCCCTATCGCGACCGGTTGCCGGCGACCGCCGATCAGTTTCTGTGGGGCAACAGCATGTTCAACACGCTCGGCCGCTTTCAGGGCCTGGGCGACGAGATGGGCTTCATTGTGCTGCGCTCGCTCGCCGAATACCCGGCCCGGCAGACCGAGGCCGCGATCACCGGCACCGCGCGGCAACTGGTCCATGTCGCGACTGGCGAAGGCACCAATGAATGGATCGGCCACACCTACGGGATCATCGAGCGCTACATCCCGACGCAGACCAAGGCGATGCGCGCCGCCAACCAGCAACGCTGGCGGCTCGACTTCACCGCCATCAACCGCCTCCACGTTCCGGTGGCGCTGGTCTCGATGCTGCTGGCCGTGGTCGTGTTCGGTCGCGGACTATGGCGGCGCCCGCTCGATGATCTCACGCTGCTTGCAGGGACCGTGACCCTTGCCCTGCTCGGCAACGCCTTCGTTTGCGCTGTGATCTCAGGCCCGCATGACCGCTATGGCGCGCGCATGGCGTGGGTCGCGACCTTCGTGGTGCTGATTGCAGCGGCGCGGCAATTTTCCGGCGAGGACACGCCGCGCGAGGGCTCAGCTTCGCGTTGAGAGAAAGTCGATGACGCCGGTCTTGTAGACCTTGTCGCCGACCGCACGCATGTGATCGCGGTTCGGAATGTCGAGCACTTGCGCGCCCGGAATGATCTTGCCCAGCGCCGCCGCAGAGCCCGCGATTTCGTCCGTGGTGCCGACCGCGATCAGCACGGGCACGTTGATTGCGGCAGCTTCCTCCCGCGTCATCAGGCGCCGGGAGCCGCGCAGACAGGCCGCCAGCGCGCGGCGGTCGGAGCGGGTCTGGTCCGCAAAGGCGCGAAAAGTCCGCCCCACCGGGTCGGTGACGTCGTCCAGGTCAGGCGCTTCGAGCGCGAGTGCGACGTTCTCGCCGGGGCCGCCGCCCTCGATCATCCCGATCCCGATGCCGCCGAGGATGGCCGAACGCAGCCGCTGCCGCTGGCCCAGCGCCAGCACCGCCGTCATCCGCGATCCCAGCGAATAGCCCATGACGTCGGCGCGTTCGATCCGCAGATGATCCAGCAACGCGATGACATCGCCGGCCATGATCGCGATCTCATACTGGGCTGAATCGTACAGCTTGCCGGAATCGCCATGGCCGCGATTGTCGAGCGCGATCACGCGGCGGCCGGCCTTCTTCAGTTCGGAAACCCAGGTCGGATAGACCCAGTTCACGTTCTTGCTCGAGGCAAAGCCGTGCACGAGCACGATCGGCTCACCCTCGCCTTCGTCGAGATAGGCAATTTCGACATCGCCGTTGTGAAAACTCGGCATCTGCAATTCCACTTTTTTGGGAGTTCAAAATGTGCGATCGGAAAGAGATCGCAAGCTTATAGCGTTTTCGAGCGAAGTGGACACCGGTTCGCGTTAAGAAAACGCGTCAAAACAAAAGCTAGCCGCAGGCTGCAGCGCCCGCCAGAGCCGGGCCTGGCAGCAACGCCGCAGCGACGGCCTGCTGTCGCAGACGCCGCGCCTTCTTGCGGCGCAGATACGCCATGGTGGCCCGCTCGGTGGTCGCCTTGATCGACGACAGGAAACCGAACAGCGCCAGCAATGCACTGAATAGCCACAGCGACAGGTTGAACGCTCCGGCCGCCAGAAGCAGCGCGCCGCGGCCGAGCAGTTTCAGGATCGCCCGGGTCTGTCCGCCCTTGGATTCGGCGAGCTTTGCGGCGCGCGCGACGTCCTTCGGGCCTTCGGCGATGCGCAGCGTATCGAGCGCGCCGCGCGTGCCGGCCTTTTCCCCGACGCGGCCGACGTCCTTGGCGAGCCGGACCAGCGCACCGGCCTTCTCGGCACGGAACGCCGCCTTGATCGCGCTGACGGTCTCGCCCGGCCGCAATACCGAACCGGAGGCGACCGCCTTTTGCAGCATCGGCGCATCAACGACATCGCGCGCCGAACGCCCGGCCCAATGCGTCAGTCCCTCGCCCAGCCGCCCGACCTTGCGGGCGTCCTTGACCATGGTCAGGCCGGCGCGCACCGGCAGCGCGCCACCGACCGACACATAGGTCGCCGCCGTCACCGCCAGGCCCGCCGTCGCAAGGCCCAGCACCAGATGGTCGGTATCCTCGCCCATCGCCAGATGCTTGCCTTCGCGCACTACGTCGCGGATATCGCCGAACACGAAGAGATCGCCGGCCACCGTGCCCGACAAGCTCGCGACATCGTCGGCATTGCCCGTTACGAGGCCCGTGGCAAAGCGCCTGGCAAACTGCGTGGTTGAGTTCGCCTCATTGACGGCATCGCTGACGCGCTTCGACAGCTCATCGCTGACGGCGATGTTCTTGTCGCGCGCAAGTTCGATGAAGCTGCCGGCCAAATCAGCATCGCCGGCCGCCAGCGCCGCCTCGATATTTTCCGCAACCAGCGCCGGGCTGTTCCGCAGGGCAGAATTGAGCCTCAGATCGGCCAGTTCGGACGGGTCGTCCTGCGCCGCCAGGATCGCAAAAGCGTCGCGCGCCTGTGGCAAAACCAGCGCAAGCGCTGCCGTGCACATAGCCATACCAGCCAAAGCCAGACCGATCCGCGACCGTCTCATGTCGAAAAACCCAATGTTTTCGTCTCCCCCAACATGGGGCGCCGCTTTTAGGACACAACGTCCCCGACGAAAGAAGGGCTTCTCTGGGACGACAAGATTGTGTCGAATTTGCATGAGCAAATGAATGTCCGCGACCTTCAAGAATCTGGGCTCTAGGAATCAATGGAACCGGTCAGTATGGTGCGCTGCATTTCGAGCAGCCGCGTCACGTTGATTGCGTCCGTCCGTCATTGCCTTCCAAGGTGAAATAAGATGTCCGACCATGTCGTCCCGCACTTCCACAACGACGCCGGGGTCTCGGTAATCGAGATCGGCTCGCAGGAGTTCATGTGCGTGGGCGCCAACCCGCCTTTCGACCATCCGCATGTGTTCCTCGACCTCGGCAACGACAACGAGATCATCTGCCCCTATTGCTCGACGCTCTACCGTTTTGCCACCGACCTCGCCGCCGGCGAGGCGCGCCCCCCCGAATGCGTGCTGAAAGACAAAGTCGCCTGACAGGTCGGCCGTGGCGGTTACGCGCACCATCGTCGTCGCTGGTGCCGGGATCGGAGGACTGACCGCGGCGCTGGCGCTCGCCGCCCGGGGCTTTCGTATCGTCGTTCTGGAAAAGGCCGAGCGGCTGGAAGAAGCCGGCGCCGGCCTGCAGCTGTCACCCAATGCCAGCAGTGTCCTGGTCGAACTCGGCCTGCAGAAGCGGCTTACGGGACGCGCCGTGACGCCCGAATCCATCAACATCATGAGCGCCCGGGGCGGCGGCGAGATCGCCCGCCTGCCGCTTGGTGAGGCCGCCAGTTTTCGCGCCGGTGCGCCCTATTGGGTGGTGCATCGCGCCGACCTGCAGGCGGCGCTGCAAGCAGAGATCAACGACAATCCCGATATCGAATTGCGGCTCGGCTGCCAGTTCGAGGACGTCACATCACACGCCAAGGGCCTGACGGTCGTGCAGCGCAGCGGCAATTCGCGGCAGCAGGAGCTGGCGGTGGCGCTGGTCGGCGCCGACGGCATCTGGTCTGCGGTGCGGCATCATTTATTCCCCGAGGTGCAGCCGCAATTCTCCGGCCTGATCGCCTGGCGCGGCACGCTCGATGCGACCGCCTTGCCGCGCGAATATACCTCGGCGCGCGTGCAGCTCTGGATGGGGCCGAAGGCGCATCTGGTGGCCTATCCGATCTCTGGCGCGCGGCGGATCAACGTCGTCGCCATCGTGCCGGGAACGTGGAACAGGCCGGGCTGGAGCGCGCCGGGCGAACCTAACGAAATCAAGGCCGCGTTCTCGCAGCAATGGCCCGCGACCGCGCGGATGCTGATCGGTGCCGTCGACGAGTGGCGGCGATGGGCGCTGTTCACGGTGCCCGATATCGGCGAATGGAGCGCCGGCGCGGTCGCGCTGCTCGGCGATGCCGCGCATGCGATGCTGCCATTCGCCGCCCAGGGTGCTGGAATGGCGATCGAGGATGCCGCGGTGTTGGCCAAGGCCTTGAGCGAATGCGCCGGCGAAAATACCGCCGGGATCCCGGCGGCCTTGAAGCGCTATGGCCGGCTGCGGCGCGCCCGTGTGCTGAGGGTTCAGCGCGCGGCCCGGCGATCGGGACAAATCTATCATCTGACCGGACCGCTGGCGCTCGCCCGCGACCTCAGCATCAAGGCGCTGGGCCCAAGGCGGATGCTGGCGCGGCAGGACTGGATTTACGACTGGCGGGCGTGACGGTTCAATTCACTGCGCCGCCGGACTTCGACGACGAACGGGATCCCCTGACACCGGGAGCCGGCGCCACCACCGGCGGGACTACGGCAGGTCTCGCTTCCGGTTTCGCCTCGTGGCACTTGTTGCGCGCCCAGGCCTCCTCGGCCAGCTTCTGCTGGCCGCGGACCGCGATGAGGTCGTTGCGATAAGCCATCTCGGCCACCACCGACCCCGCAACCCCGGTTTCGGCTTTGGCCATCAGGCCCTGCAGTTCCGCCGCCTTGGCTGCGAGTGTCTTCCGCTCCGGCTCGAGTTGCTTGCACTCATACAGGTCGTATTTGGCGGGATCGGCGAAAGCCGACGACATGTTGTCACCCATACTGGCGCAGCCGGCGAGTCCGGCCGCCGACGCCAGCAGCGCCAACACGACAAGGCTTCGCGAAACAAGGCTTGGTGAAACAAGGCTTGGTGAAACAAGGCTTGGCGAAAATCGCGGGCGATGGGACAAGAATGCGAACATCGGACCTTCGTAACCGGACAACATTGAGATTGCCTAAAGCAGGACCAGGTGTCCGCATTGAGGCTTTGCCAATGGCCGCGCGCTCGCTTAAGGAAAGGCGCGTTTCCGGCGCGGATTATCCCATTTCCACTTCGCCGGCAAACGCGCTAAGTAGCTGATCTTCTGGCTAAAGCGGGCGTGGCGAAATGGTAGACGCAAGGGACTTAAGTAATTGAGTGCCCTCAGGGAAACCTGAGGAGTAGAACTGCCCAAATTCGGGGAAACCTTTTAACTGGCAATCCCGAGCCAAGCGCTCCCGCCGACGGCTGGCGCGAAGGTGTAGAGACTAGACGGGCAGCACCTAACGCGCGAAAGCACCAAGGTGAAGGTATAGTCCAGACCACAAACGAGCTGGTATGCGTGAACACGCAGAGGCAAGGCGGCGAAAGCCGTAGCTGGTATGAAAATCCCTCGGTTCGAAAGGACTGTGCCGGTTCGAGTCCGGCCGCCCGCACCAATCGAACTACCTTTGATTTCCTCTTCTCGGGATTTGATCAGTGCCAACCTTCGGTTGAGTATTCATATTGTGATTATTCGTTTGGACAGCATAAACCGACGAACGACTTCCATGTCCATGGGCTTTGGAAGCCGAGCCGCGCGGATATGGTTCAGGAGCTGCAAGTGGCGGCGATGGGGATTGCTGCTGAGCGTTCGACGGGTAACTTGTTTTAAGGCAGCTTCCAGAACGCCTTCAGCCTGATGACTGCGAGATAGTTCTGCATCGACTGTGACCATCATCCGGAACAAGATGTCGCAAAAGCCGACTACCCCGCGAAGATGGAGTGTGATTGCCTGACCTTCCGCAACGGGATCGTGGACAAGTATGCCCTTCATCCCCAACGCAGCTCTGCCCGAAACCGGCGCAAAAGCCTTATACGCGGCGACCGCTTCCTTCGTGGCCAGACCGCCATTGTGCACCTGCGCGTTTCGGAGTTCTTTGAAAAAGCGATAGCAAGCAATAAGATTATTAACGAGCGGCAACGAATATTTCGGGCTTGCCGCGTAGGTTGGATAAAATGCAGTCTTGATCGTCAAAGATTCAGTTGCGCATAGCATTTGAAGGGTTCTCGGCAACCCAGGCTTGTTTGGCCTGTCATCAAATTGCAATTGCTTGCCTTTGCCACCAGTTATTCCTAAACAGGCCAATATATCATCCGCCCAATGCTCATACGCAGCGAACGCGTTCGTTAGCAGTATCCCTGACAGATGATGCTTCTGCTCCTCCCAAGAAGTTTCCGCGCAGGCCTTCTTCAAATTTGTGCCGTGAATTGTGCTCCCGAACACAAACCGGTCGTGGAGCTGTTTTGGTGTCGAGTCAGGGACCTCTTGAAGAAAGCCGTTCACCTGCCAGCGAAGATTCCACAAAGCTGCGGCAGTTGGCCATACGAAATCGAAGAGTTCCGTGATTTGGGCAGTCGCTACCCGGGTGGGTGGGAAAAAGTAGTAGGCCACGATGACCGCCTCATATGCCAAAACCTATGCCCGTCGCAAAAACGCCGGTGCTAAAGTACTAGCATAATCGCGCACCACGAGCATAGTTAGTGGACTACCACTGCTTTTTTTTGCTCAGCATAGCAATATAAGCGCCTTGATCCGTGCGAGTGGCGACGGGGGAGCGACATTGCCGCAGACCAATCTTTTCGAAATGCGCCGGCTGGAGATGCTGAGCAACACCATCTTCGGCGTTGCGATGACGCTGCTTGCCTACGACCTGCCGAAGGCCAGCCGTTTCGCAAGCGCACCGGGCTGGATCGACATTCTTAACGTCTACGCACAGCCGGTCATCGCGCTGGCGATCAGCTTCGTCGTCGCCGGTCTGTTCTGGTTCAGCCATCACCGCCGGCTCGCGGTTGCGCCCGAAGCAACCCGCGGCGTGGTATTTCTGAATCTGTTTTTTCTGCTGTCGATCATCATCCTGCCGGTGACGAACGGACTTTACGGCAGCTATCGGCTCGATGGCGTCGTCGCCGTGATTTACGGGAGTCATCTCCTAACGATCGCTACGCTGAACGGGCTGTTGTGGATTTTGGCCCTCAGAGACCGCAGCGACCCGCAATTGATGGCAACGGCCTTATTCCCGATCCTGGTGTTCGTGATCGCAACAGCCGTCGCCTCAATCTCCCCGAAGGTGGCGCAGTTCACGTGGTGCCTGGCCTTTCTCTCGCCGGTCGCAGGCTGGCTCGCCGGACGGCGCGCGAGCTAGCTACTGCCTTTCGCATCGGCTGCCTTGGCCAGTCTGCCCGCCTCTTCCGCGATCATCTGCTCCACCTTCGCCTGAAACTCTTTCCGATCAAGTCCCGGCGGAATCGGCGGCAGATAGGACAATGCGATGGTGCCGCTGTGGATCATCAGCGTCTTCTTGCCCCAGAACAGTCCGGAATTATGCGCGGTCGGCAAAACCGGGATGTCGAGATTGGTGTACAACGCGGCGATGCCGGCCGGCTGGAATGCCATGGGCTCACCGACCGCCTGGCGCGTGCCTTGCGGAAATATCAGCACCTTGCGGCCTTCGCCGATCGCGCGTTTGGCTTCGTCGATCATCTGCCGCAGCGCCTGCCGGCCCGCCGACCGGTCGACCAGGATCATCGGATAGCGGTGAAGGAACCAGCCGACCACCGGGATCTTGAGCAGTTCTTTCTTGGCGACGATGCTGGCCTCGGGAAAGATCACGCAGAGCGCAACCGTCTCCCACAATGATTGGTGATTGCAGGCGATGATGCAGGGTCCATCAGGAACGTTCTCGCGGCCTTGCTCCCGGTAATCCAGCCCCACGACGTATTTCAAAAGAAATACGATCCCGTGCGACCACAATTGAGATACCGCGCGAACCTTCGCGCTGCTCGCATCGAAAACCCGCAACAGCGGTATCGCCGGCGACAGGATCAGCGTCCAAATCACCACCACCGCATCGAATGCGATCGACCTCAAATAATGCAACGATTATATCCTTTTGCGCGTCCACCATTGACCGGGCCCCAAATACAGCACTTTTCGGGCCTTGCATAATTCCGGGCCGGCCGAAACGGCAGACACCCCCAAGGAAAACTCGGTTTCGCCGTGGACCGGCCGGAATTGTCTATCTAGGATTGCGGCGTGCCCGCCCTCGAGCAGATCACCCTCTCGCCACGCCTCACCTTCGACGCCCTCGTCGCGGGCGAGCCCGGCGCGCCGCTGGTGCTACTGCTGCACGGTTTCGCCGAATCGATGCATTGCTGGCGAGCCCAGGTCACGGCGCTCAGCGATATGGGCTATCGCGCCATCGCGCCGAGCCAGCGCGGTTATTCACCCGGCGCGCGGCCGGATCCACGCGAGTTTTCGCACTATCTGATCGACCGCCTGATGGACGATGCCATCGCGATCGTCGCGGCCACGGGCTATGGCGACGCGCGCTTTCACCTCGTCGGCCATGATTGGGGCGGCAGCATCGCCTGGGGGCTTGCCGACCGCGCGCATGAGCGGCTGGCCTCGCTCACCATCCTTTCGCGGCCACACCCGAACGCGTTCAACCGCGCGCTTTATTTGATCGACGGTGAGCAAGCGAACCGCTCGCGTCACCACAAGGCGTTTCTCGAGCCGGATGCCGCCGACGTGGTGCTATCAGATAATTGCAAATGGCTGCGCGATCGCCTGACCGCCAACGGCGTTCCCGCCGACGCGATCGAGCGGCATCTTGCCGTGCTTGGCAACAAGGATGCGATGGAGGCGGCGCTGGCCTGGTATCGCGCGCGCGGCGCGGTTCGCGGGCCTCTCGGCCCGATCCGCGTACCCACGCTCTATATCTGGGGCGATGCCGATGACACCGTCGGTCGCGTCGCCGCCGAAGGCACCGGGGATTTCATCGCCGCCCCCTATCAATTCGAAGTGCTGCCCGGCGTCGGGCACTTCGCGGCCGATTCTGCGCCGGAGCGGGTCAGCGAATTGCTACTGGAACATTTGGCCGCGCATCCGGCGTGACGGAACGCAACGATTTAACCGTCATTGCGAGCGAAGCGAAGCAATCCATCTATCCCCGATACGCGCGATGGATTGCTTCGCTTCGCTCGCAATGACGGAAGGGATGGCATGGAGCAACGCAGCGCCATCACGCGCTGGCGGCGAATTCCTGATGCTTGCCGGGTGCGGCGTCGAACAATGCCCTGGTGTATTCGTGCTGGGGCGCGGCAAAGACTTCCGCCGTGGTGCCCTGTTCGACAATCACGCCGCGCTGCATGACCGCGATCCGGTCGCAGACCTGGGCTGCGACGCGCAAATCGTGGGTGATGAACAGTATCGCCAGATTGAACTTGCGACGCACCTCGTCCAGCAGCTTCAGGACCTGATCCTGCACGGAGACGTCGAGCGCCGACACCGGCTCGTCGCCAATCAGCAATTCCGGCTCCATCGCCAGCGCCCGCGCAATGCAGATCCTTTGGCGCTGGCCGCCGGAGAACTGGTGCGGGAAGCGATCGATCGCGGTCGGCGGCAGGTGCACGATCGCCATCAGGTCGCGCGCACGCTGCAGCGCCTCCATGCGGCTGACGCCGAAATTCATCGGTCCCTCGATGATCGCCTCACCGACGGTGCGGCGCGGGTTGAGCGATCGATATGGATCCTGGAAGATGAACTGAACGCGCCGGCGCATCGGGCGGAATTTCGCTTCCCGCATCGCCGCGATATCGATGCCGTCGATCTTGATACCGCCGCCTGAGGTGTCGACCAGCCGCGCGACGCAACGCGCCACCGTCGACTTGCCCGAACCGGACTCGCCGACAATGCCGAGCGTTTCGCCGCGACGGATCGTGAGCGAGACGTCCTTGACCGCGGCCACGACGCGCGCTTTCGGCTGGAACAGCGATCGCTTGCCATAGGTCTTGAAGAGGTTCTCAGTCTGCAAGACCACCGGGCCGGTCACCGGCGATCGCTTCGGCGGCGTCATGCTCGGCACCGAACGCAGCAGCATCCTGGTATAGTCCTCGCGCGGGGCCCGCAGCACTTCCTCGCAAGGGCCCTGCTCCACGATCCGGCCCATCTGCATCACCACGACCCGGTCGGCGATATCGGAAACGACGCCGAAATCATGGGTGATGAACAGCACGCCGGTTTTCGTACGGCCCTGCATTTCCCGTACGAGCTTGAGGATCTGCGCCTGCGTGGTGACGTCGAGCGCCGTGGTCGGCTCGTCCGCAATCAATAGAGCGGGGTCGAGCACCAGCGCAGCCGCGATCATGATCCGCTGGCGCTGGCCGCCGGAGAGCTGGTGCGGATAGGCGTCGATCATCTGCTCAGGATCCGGCAGATGCACCGCACGCATGATATCGAGCACACGCGCGCGCTGCTGCTTGTGGTCGAGGCTGGTGTGGATCTCCAGTACTTCGCGGATCTGGTCACCGACCCGCTCGACCGGGTTGAGCGCCGTCATCGGCTCCTGGAACACCATGGCCATGCGGGTGCCGCGGATCGCGCGCAACTCGGTATCGGATTTGGTGACCAGTTCATCGCCCTGCAGCCGGATCGATCCGGATTCGACCCGCATTGCGCCCTTCGGCAACAGGCCCATCACGGCCTGCGCCGTCACCGACTTGCCGGAACCGGATTCGCCGACCACGCAGACGATCTCGTCGACACCGACGGTCAGGTTGATGCCCTGCACGGCGTGCGGCCGGTCGCCTCCCCTGATGGCGACGGAAAGATCGGAGACTTCGAGGACAGTGTTGCTCACATTACACCCGCTTCATCATCTTGGGATCGAGCGTATCGCGCAAGCCATCGCCGAGAACGTTGACGGCCAGGATCGTGAACGCAAGGCAGACGCCGGGATAGATGATGTTGTGCGGATACAGGCTGAAAACCTGACGGCCCTCGGCCATGATGTTGCCCCAGGTCGGCACCTCCGGCGGCACGCCGATGCCGAGGAAGGACAGGATGGCCTCGATGAGGATGGCGGACGCGCAGATGAACGTGCCCTGCACGATCATGGGCGCGAACGTGTTGGGCAACACATGCCGCCACAGCAGTCTCGGGGTCGAAGTGCCGAGCGTCACCGCCGCCTCGACATAGGGTTCCTCGCGCACGCTGAGCACGATGGAGCGCACCAGGCGAACGACGCCGGGAATCTGCGGAACGGTGATGGCGATGATGACCGTCAGCACGCTGGAGCGGAACAGCGACACCATGGCGATCGCCAGCAGGATCGCCGGGATCGCCATCAGGCCGTCCATGATCCGCATGATGACGGCGTCGAGAACGCGGAAGAAACCGGCGAGCACACCGATGAACAGGCCACAGGCGACGCTGATCAACGCCACCGTGATGCCGACAAAGAGCGAGACGCGCGCGCCATAGACCACGCGGCTGTAGACGTCACGTCCAAGGCTGTCCGTGCCGAACTTGGAGATCATCTTGATGCGTTCGCCGGTGTCCGTCCGCATCGTGATTTCCGCGCCGGGGACCTTGTTTCGTGCGATCGGGCTGATCGCCGTCGGATCGATGGTTCCGAGCCAGGGCGCCAACAGCCCCATCAGCAATACGATCGCAATGACGGCCGCGCCGAGCACCACGCCCGGGTTGCGCAGCAATTTGCGATAGGCGGCGGGCTTGGCCGGGCTCGCCGGCAGCGCGGGTTCGAGGATCGTCGCGTCGGCCATCAGTAGCGAATCCTGGGATCGAGAACGGTGTAGATCATGTCGACCGACAGGTTGATCATGACGTAGACGAATGAGAAAAGCAGGATCACGGCCTGGATCGTCGGGTAGTCGCGCGCCAGCACCGCATCGACCGTGAGCCGGCCAAGGCCCGGAATCGTGAACACGCTTTCGGTGACGACCACGCCGCCGATCAGCAGCGCGATACCAAGCCCGATCACGGTGACGATCGGCACCGCCGCATTACGCAGCGCATGGCGGAACAGCACCTTGCGCTCGATCTGCCCCTTGGCCCTCGCGGTGCGGATATAGTCTTCCGACAGCACTTCCAGCAAGCTGGTGCGAGTCATGCGCGCGATCAGCGCGATGTAAATCACCGACAAGGTTACGGACGGCAGGATCAGCCGCTGCACCCAGCCGCCAACCCCCTCCGAGATTCGCTGATAGCCCTGCACCGGCAGCCAGTTCAAATGGACCGCGAACAGGTAGATCAAGAGGTAGCCGATCACGAACACGGGCACGGAAAAGCCGAGCACCGAAAAGCCCATCACGATGCGATCAATCCACGAACCGTGCCGGTGCGCCGCCAGCACCCCGAGCGGAACGGCGACGAACACCGCAATCAGGATCGTGAACAAGGCGAGCGACAGGGTCGGCTCGATGCGCTCGCTGATCAGCGCGGCCACGGTCTTCTTGAAGAAGAAACTCTCGCCGAAATCGCCGGTCAGCACCCGGGTGGACCAGATGAAGAATTGCTCGATCATCGGCCGGTCGAGGCCGAGTTGGCTGCGGATCTGCGCCACCTGTTCGGTGGTGGCATTGTCGCCGGCGATGACTGCCGCCGGGTCGGACGGGGTCAACCGCAGCATCAGGAAGATGAAGACCGCGACTACCAGCATCACGGGAACCGTGCCTAGCAATCGCCGCAAGAAGTAGCCGTACATAGGTCGATCCCCGTAACGAAGCGGGCGGCGGCAAGCCGCCCGCTTCCTTCACATCACTTCGTGACTTCGATGTTCCAGTGCACCGGGACCGGCGCCATCAAAATCCCCTTGACGTTCTTGCGAATGGCAATGGGCTGTGCGTACTCGCCGACCGGGATCATCGCCGTGATCTCGATATTGCGCTTCTGGACCGCTTCGGCGATCTCTTTCTGCTTGGCCAGATCGGATGAGCGCGCGAAGTCGTCGCGCAGCTTTTCCATCTCGGGGTCGCAGGGCCATCCGAACGAAGCCTTGTCGCAGCCCGCATTCACGTAGGCGGCCGAGACCGGGTTCATCACGTCGGCCGTGACCCAGGCGGTCATGAAGGCATTCCAGCCACCGGCGCTCGGCGGATCCTTCTTGGCGCGGCGCGCAACGAGGGTCTGCCAGTCCATCGACTGCATGTCGACCTTGAAGCCGCCTTTTTCCATCAGCGATTTCGCCACCGGCGCGAGGTTGGTCAGGGCCTTCAGGTCGGTGGAATGCATCAGCAGGACAGGCGTGCCGTCATAGCCGGCTTCCTTCAGGAGTTCCTGCGACTTCTTGGCGTTCGAGGTAAGAATAGCATCCGTTCCCTTGGTCGTGCCGAACGGGGTGTCGCAGACGAACAGCGCCTTGCACGCCTTGATGTAGTTCTCGTCACCGATGGTCGCCATCAGGAAGTCTTCCTGATTGAAGGCGTACCACAGCGCCTGGCGGATTTTCGGGTTGTCGAACGGCTTGTGCAGGTGGTTCGGCCGGAAGACGTACTGCGCCTTGATTTGCGGCACATCGACGATCGAGATGTTGGCATCCTTCTTCAAGCCGCCCAGGAGATCGTGGCTGGGCTGCTCGATGTAGTCGATCTCGCCCTTTTGCAGCGCGTTGACCGCTTGCTGCTGATCGGAAATGGCGCGCCACTCGACGCGATCCACCTTGACGACCTTGCCGCCGGCAAGACCCGAGGCCGGCTCGGCGCGCGGCTTGTACTTGTCGAACTTGATGTAGACGGTCTTGTCACCCGGTTTCCACTCATCCCTGACGAAGACAAAGGGTCCCGATCCCGTGAAATCCTCGATCTGCTTGTTGGCGTCGGTCTCGGCGACGCGTTTGGGCATCATGAACGGCACGTTGGACGACGGCTTGGACAAGCCAAGCAGCACGAGACCTGTCGCTTCCTTGAGCTTGATGGTGAAAGTCTTGGCATCGACCGCGTCGATGGAGTCGACGAAGGCCATCATCTTCTGACCGAGCGAGTCCTTGATCGCCCAGCGCTTGATCGAAGCGATGCAGTCTTCCGACGTGACCGGCTTGCCGTCATGCCACAACAGTCCGTCGCGCAGGGTAAAGGTGTAGCCTTTGCCATCCGCCGCAGCTTCGTACTTCTCGACCATTTGCGGCTTGATCTCGCCCTTCTCATCCTGTGCGAGAAGCGTGTCGTAGATCATGTAACCGTGGTTGCGGACGATGTAGGCCGTGGTCCAGATCGGATCCAGGATCTTCAGATCCGAGTGCATGACGGCGCGCAAGGTCGTCTGGGCCATCGCGGGCGCTGCCACCGCCGCCAGGCTGCCGACGCAAGCCGCAGCAAGAATTGCTTTTCTGAACACGTTCATTCCTTCTCCTCCATTGTCGTCCCGACGCCCGAACGCTTGATCCTGTTCGGCCCCAGCCCGGTTTCCGACCGGACTATAGGGTCACTATTCAGCTTCACAATACCCTTTGACCCGACGACGGCGCTGGCGCTGGCGCTCAGGCAGGATTGTCAGGACAGCCATCCGGACAGATCCCTCCACGGCCGGCTTTCGCCGGTCGCCGGATGGATTGCCCTGTTCAACTCCGCCAACACGCCTTCTCAGGAATCTACAATCAAAAATGATGCCAGAATTCCCGTTCTCCCGATCCGGCATTGCGAAAGTCTGACGGCGGCATGTTTCCCCTTTACAAATTCGCCGCCGCTCCTTTTCGTACGGGGCCATCGGCACCGAGCCCAAACATTCCGGCCGAACCGGGAGAATCCAGATGAATCCTGCCAACCTTCCCTTCGATTCCGAGGCCATGCTGCAGGGGCTGCGGACCTGGGTCGAATGCGAAAGCCCGACCTGGGATGCAAGCGCGGTCGAGCGCATGCTGGACATCGCCGCACGCGAGATGGCGATCATGGGTGCGACCATCGAACGCATCGCCGGCCGGCAAGGTTTCGCCGGCTGCGTCCGCGCCCGCTTTCCCCACCCCAAACAGGGCGAACCGGGCATCCTGATTGCGGGCCATCTCGACACCGTCCATCCCGTCGGCACCATCGAGAAACTGGCCTGGCGGCGCGAGGGCAACAAATGCTACGGCCCCGGCATCTTCGATATGAAGGGCGGCAACTACCTCACGCTGGAAGCGATCCGGCAATTGGCCCGCGCCAGCTTCACCACGCCGCTGCCGATCACGGTGCTGTTCACTCCGGACGAGGAAGTCGGCACGCCCTCAACCCGCGACATCATCGAGGCCGAGGCCGCCCGCAATAAATATGTGCTGGTGCCGGAACCCGGCCGGTCCAATAACGGCGTCGTCACCGGGCGATACGCGATTGCCCGGTTCAATCTCGAGGCCATCGGAAAGCCGAGCCATGCCGGCGCCACGCTGTCATCCGGCCGTTCCGCGATCCGCGAAATGGCACGCCAGATCATCGCCATCGACGCCATGACATCCGAGGATTGCACTTTCTCGGTCGGTATCGTGCAGGGCGGGCAATGGGTCAATTGCGTCGCCACCACCTGCACCGGCGAGGCGCTCAGCATGGCCAAGCGGCAAGCCGACCTCGACCGCGGCGTCGAGCGCATGCTGGCGCTATCAGGCAGCGCCAATGACGTCACCTTCAAGGTCACCCGCGGCGTTACAAGGCCGGTCTGGGAGCCGGATGCCGGCACTATGGCGCTGTATGAAAAGGCGCGCGGGGTCGCCCGGGAAATGGGCCTTGAGCTTCCTCACGTCAGCGCCGGCGGCGGTTCCGACGGCAATTTCACCGGCGCGATGGGCATCCCCACGCTCGATGGGCTGGGTGTTCGTGGCGACGGCGCCCATACGCTCAACGAACATATCGAGGTCGACAGTCTCGCCGAGCGCGGCCGTTTGATGGCAGGTTTGCTGGCGACATTGACGTAAGTTGCAGACAGCAGCTTCGTCATTCCGGGGCGATGCGGAGCATCGAACCCGGAATCTCGAGATTCCCCGATGTGCAATTGCACATCTGAGGTTCGCTTCGCGCCCCGGAATGACAGAGCAACGTTCGTTGGTTCGCTGCACTCGCAATGACGGATGGGGCATGCAAAACGGAATTGCTCCCTGGCTTGCGCTTGCCGCGATGACGCGCTTAACGTCATCCCAACAACGCACCGGTTGAGAACATAGATGACCCGCATCGCCGTTGGCGCCTTTCTGCACGAAACCAACACCTTCGCGCCGACCAAGGCGACGTATGACGATTTCGTACACGGTGGCGGCTGGCCGTCGATGGCGCACGGCCTTGAGGTGCTCAAGGTCATGCGCAAGATCAATGTCGGGCTCGCCGGCTTCGTCGAAGCCGCCGAAGCCAATGGCTGGGAGTTGGTACCGACGATCTCGGCAGCGGCCGTACCATCGGCCCATGTCACCAAGGATGCCTTCGAACGCATCATGAAGGAGATGGTCGACGGCATTGCCGCCGCAGGGCCGATCGATGCCGTCTATCTCGATTTGCACGGCGCGATGGTGACCGAGCATTACGACGATGGCGAGGGCGAAACGCTCGCCCGCGTGCGCAAGCTGATCGGCAAGGACCTGCCGTTGGTCGTGAGCCTCGACCTCCATGCCAATGTCTCGCCCGAGATGATGGATCATGCGGATGCGCTGATCGCCTACCGCACCTACCCGCATGTCGACATGGCTGACACCGGCCGCGCCTGCGCGAAACATCTGGCGCTGATGCTGAAGACGAAAACGCGGTTCGCAAAAGCGTTCCGGCAATTGCCGTTCCTGATCCCGATCAGCTGGCAATGCACCAACGATCAGCCGACCAAGGGCATCTATCAAAAGCTTGCAGCGCTCGAGAGCGACGCCGTACCGACACTGTCATTCGCGCCGGGATTTCCCGCCGCCGATTTCAGGGATTGCGGCCCCAGCGTATTTGCCTACGGCGTGACGCAGGCCGATGCGGACGCCGCCGCCGACAAACTGGCGGCGCTGATCGAAGGTCACGAGGATGATTTCGACGGCCGCATCTATTCGCCCGACGAAGGCGTGCGCCACGCCATGGAGCTGGCAAGGAACGCCAGCAAGCCGATCGTCATTGCCGACACCCAGGACAATCCCGGCGCCGGCGGCGATTCCGATACCACGGGCATGCTGCGCGCGCTGGTCCGCAACAACGCGACGCGTGCGGCGATCGGCGTGATTTACGATCCGGGCTCGGCAAAGGCGGCGCATCAGGCCGGTGTCGGCGCTACCGTGACGCTTTCGCTCGGCGGCAAGTCCGGCATCCCGGGCGATGCGCCTTACAAGGAAAGCTTCTTCGTCGAAACATTGTCGGACGGCAAGTTCGTGGCGAGCGGTCCCTATTATGGCGGCCGCGACATGGACATGGGACTGTCGGCGTGCCTGCGCATCGGTGACGTGCGCGTCGTCGTCAGTTCCTACAAGGCGCAACTCGCCGACCAGGCGATGTACCGCTATGTCGGGATCGAACCGACCGAGCAGGCGATCCTGGTCAACAAGAGCTCGGTGCATTTCCGCGCCGACTTCGAGCCGATCGCCGAAAAGCTGCTGATCTGCGCCGCGCCGGGCGCGATGCCGGCGGACACCGCAAGCCTGCCCTGGACGCGGCTGCGTCCGGGCGTCCGCATCAAGCCGAACGGCACTGCCTTTGCTCCTTCCCCTCAATCACGTTCAACCGTAACCGGATAACAGACATGCCCACCATCGAACGCATCGACGGCTACGCCGAAGAACTCACTGCTATCAGGCGCGATCTTCATGCCCATCCGGAAATCGGCTTCGAGGAGGTCCGCACGTCAGGCATCGTCGCCGACAAGCTGACGCAATGGGGCATCGAGGTGCATCGCGGTCTCGGCGGCACCGGCGTGGTCGGCGTGCTCAAGGGCAAGGGCAACAGCGGCATGAAGATCGGCCTGCGCGCCGACATGGACGCGCTGCCGATGGAAGAGAATACCAATCTGCGCTGGCGCTCGACCATTCCCGGCCGCTTCCACGGCTGCGGCCACGACGGCCACACCACCATGCTGCTCGGCACCGCGCGCTATCTCGCGGAAACCAAAAATTTCGACGGCACCGTGCATTTCATCTTTCAGCCCGCCGAAGAAGGTCTCGGCGGCGCCCGCGCGATGATCAAGGACGGCCTGTTCCAGAAATTTCCCTGCGACGAGGTCTACGGGCTGCACAACGCGCCGGACCTGAACCATGGCGAGATCGCAATTTTGCCGGGCCCGGCGATGGCCGGCGCCGATTTCTTCGACATCGTCATCGACGGCTATGGCGCCCATGGCGCGATGCCGGAACGCTCCAAGGACGCCGTGATCATCGCGACCACGCTGGCGCAGGCACTGCAGACCATCGTCAGCCGCAATGTGCCGCCGCATCACCCGGCGGTGCTTTCGGTCACGCAGATCCATGCCGGTTCGGCCTACAACGTCATTCCCGGCCAGGCCAGATTGTGCGGCACCGTCCGCGCCTTCGACGACGGCGTGCGTGCGCTGATCCGCGAGCGCATGCGCGCGATCTGCGCCGGCATAGCCGCCGCCTTCCAGTGCGAGATCAATGCCGACATCCGCGACACCTTCAGCGTGCTGGTGAACCAGGAAGAGCAGTCCCAGATCGTCGCAGCCGTGGCGCGCACGGTGGTCGATCCGGACAAGGTGATCACCCGCACCGAGCCCAAGATGGGCAGCGAGGATTTCGCCGACATGATGCAGGCGGTGCCCGGCGCTTATTTCTGGGTCGGCCATGAAGGCTCGGTGCCCGTCCACAATCCCGGTTACGTCCTCGATGACAAGATCCTGCCGATCGGCGCCAGCATGTTCGCGCGCATCATCGAGACCCGTATGCCGGTAGGTTAGGCACCCATGCATAAAATCAAAAAGGAAGAAGAGGTCACGTCGCTGCACGATCTCAGCGCCGTAGATCTTCTCGCAGGTTATCGCGCCAAGCAATTCTCGCCGTCCGAAGTGCTGGAGGAAGTGCTGGCCCATGTCGCGGCGTGGGAGCCGCATATCAAGGCGCTCTATCTGCTCGACCCCGACGGTGCGCGCGCCATTGCCAGGGCTTCCACCGATCGCTGGCAGAAGGGCGAGCCCGCCGGCACGCTCGACGGCGTGCCGGCGACGATCAAGGACAACATCGCGACCAAGGACCAGCCGGTGCCGCTCGGCTCCGCCAGTGTGAAGCTTACGCCCGCGCCGAAGGATGCGCCGCCCGCGGCGCGGCTGCGTGAGGCCGGCGCCATTATCTTCTCCAAGACCACGATGCCGGATTACGGCATGCTGTCGTCGGGACTTTCGAGTTTCCATCCCCTCACCCGCAACCCCTGGGACCTCAGCAAGAACCCCGGCGGATCCTCGACCGGCGCGGGCGCCGCCGGTGCGGCCGGGTACGGCCCGCTGCATCTCGGCACCGACATCGGCGGCTCGGTGCGGCTGCCGGCCTGCTGGTGCGGCCTGGTCGGGCTGAAACCGAGCCTCGGGCGCGTTCCGATGGAGCCGTTCTATGTCGGCCGCGTCGCGGGTCCGATGACCCGCACCGTCGACGATGCCGCGCTGATGATGAGCGTGTTGTCGCGGCCCGACCGGCGCGACGGCATGAGCCTGCCCGCGCACGAGATCAACTGGAAGGGGCTCGACAAGTCGCCGCGCAAGCTGCGCATCGGGTTGATGCTCGATCCCGGTGCCGGTCAGCCGCTGGATAAGGACGTGCGCGAGGTCACCGTCAAGGCCGCCAAGGCCTTCGAATCCGCCGGCGCCGTCATCACCGAAATCGACGGCATCTTGACCCGCGAGATGCTCGACGGGCTCGACAATTTCTGGCGTGCGCGCAGTTGGGACGACCTCTCCAGGCTTTCGCCGGAGGAGCGCAACAAGACGCTGCCCTACATCTTGAAATGGGCGGAAACAGCCGCAAAACTTTCAGGCGTCGACGTGATCAGGGGCTTCAACGTCACCATGGCGATCCGCACCGTGGCCGCCAAACTGTTTTGCGATCTCGATTATGTGGTTTCCCCGGTGTCGCCGGTGGTGAACTACCCCGCCGAATTCGCTTCCCCGATCAACGACCCCGAAAAACCGTTCGAGCACATCGCCTACACCGTGCCATGGAATATGTCGGAAAACCCGGCCGTCTCGATCAATGGCGGCTACGACAAAAAGGGTTTTCCGATCGGCGTGCAGATCGTCGGGCGTCGCTTCGACGATCTCGGCGTGCTCGGCATGGCCAAGGCGTTCGAAGGCTTGCGGGGTGCGCAAAAGCCGTGGCCCGTTCCGCCGAAGAAATAAGCCGTCATTCCGGGGCGTCGCGAAGCGACGAACCCGGAATCTCGAGATTCCCCGATGCGCAATTGCGCATCTGAGGTCTGGTCCTTCGGACCATCCCGGAATGACGGTGCAACAAATAATAGCAGAGGAAACCCCATGGCGTATGAGACGATCAAGTACGAGATCGCCGAGCAGATTCTCACGATCACCCTGAACCGGCCCGACAAGCTCAACGCCTTCAACGGCACCATGCAGCAGGAATTGATCGACGCGTTCGATCAGGCCGACAAGGACGACAATGTCCGCGCCATCATCGTGACCGGCGCAGGCCGCGGCTTCTGCGCCGGCGCTGATCTATCCTCCGGCGCCAACACATTCGACCGCGACGCGCGGCGCGGGCCGGTGAAGCGGCTCGCCGGCGGCGCCGTCGATTACAGCGATCCGCAGGTGCGCGACGGCGGCGGGCAGGTGACGCTGCGTATCTTCAAATGCCTGAAACCCGTGATCGCGGCGGTCAACGGTCCGGCGGTCGGCATCGGCGTCACCATGCTTCTCGCGATGGATATCCGCATCGCCTCCGAGGCCGCCCGCTTCGGTTTTGTGTTTTCCCAGCGCGGCATCGTGCCGGAGGCTGCCTCGAGCTGGTTCCTGCCGCGCCTTGTCGGCATCGCCCAGGCGCTGGAGTGGTGCTACACCGGCCGCGTCTTCCCGGCGCAGGAGGCTCTCGCCGGCCGCCTCGTCAGCAAGGTGGTGCCGCCGGATGATCTGCTGCCGACCGCCCGCACGCTCGCCAAGGAAATCGCCGCCAAGACCGCGCCGGTTTCGGTGGCGCTGATCCGCCAGATGATGTGGCGCATGATGGGCGCCGACGATCCGATGGAAGCGCACAAGATCGACAGCCGCGGCATCTACGCGCGCGGGCGTTCCGACGACGTCAAGGAAGGCGTGGTCTCGTTCCTGGAAAAGCGTCCGGCCGAATTCAAGAACAAGGTTTCATCGGACATGCCAGACTATTACCCCTGGTGGGACGAGCGGGAGTACAAGTGACCGCGCAGCGGTCATCCCGGGATGGTGCGTTAGCAGCAGACCGCAGGTGCGCACTGCGCACCGGGGGATCTCGAGATTCCGGGTTCGATGCTTCGCATCGCCCCGGAATGACAGATCATCAAGACGGCGTCGTCCTGCTGCATGGTATCAGCAGGACGGCCCTGTCATTGCGGAAAATGCAGACCGCGCTCGAGGCCGCCGGCTTCGCCACGCTGAACATCGACTATCCCAGCCGTCATCACGCGCTCGAAGCGCTGGCTGAGCACATCCATCCCGCCGTCGCGCTGTTCGCCGCTGGAATCGAAGGCCAGATTCATTTCGCCTGTCATTCAATGGGCGGCCTGCTCGCTCGCGTCTACATTTCCAAATACCGGCCGGCGCGTTTGGGCCGCGTGGTGATGCTGGGCACCCCCAATGCCGGCAGCGAGATCGCCGATCGCCTGAAGAACGTTTCGCTCTACCGCGCCTGGTTCGGGCCCGCCGGAGAACAACTGGTGACCCGGCGCGATGCCGCCACCAACGCGCTGTTTCCGCCGGTCCATTACCCCGTCGGCATCATCGCGGGAAACCGCTCCGTCGATCCGACCGCTTCGCTGTTCCTGCCGAAGCCGCATGACGGCAGGGTGTCGGTGGAGAATACCAAGCTTGACGGCATGGCGGATCACATTGTGATCGGCGCGTCGCATCCGTGGCTGATGCAAAAAAATCTGGCCATCGGACAGACGATCACGTTTCTAACAGAAGGGAAGTTCAAGCGGCCTTGATACCGCCGATGAACTTCTCGACGTGCCGGCGCATCTGTTCGGACTGCCGCGACAACTCTTCAGACGCACTGAGAACCTGGCTGGCGGCAGCACCGGACTCATTCGCAGCACTGGTGACCGCCAGGATATTGTTCGATATCTCGCCGGTGCCTTCGGCCGCATGCTGAACATTCCGCGCGATTTCCTGCGTGGCCGCACCTTGCTCCTCAACGGCACTGGCGATCGACGATGCGATCTCGTTGATCTCATCGATCGTGCCCGTAATATGCCGGATCGCGCCTACCGCCTCGCCAGAGGTGACCTGAATGGCGGCGATTTGAGCGCGAATGTCGTCCGTCGCCTTCGCCGTTTGCTCGGCCAGCCCCTTCACTTCGGCGGCCACCACCGCGAATCCGCGTCCCGCCTCGCCTGCCCGGGCAGCCTCGATCGTTGCGTTCAAAGCCAACAGATTCGTCTGGCTTGCGATATCGCTGATCAGCTTGACGACGTCGCCGATTTTTTCCGCTGCGCTGGAAAGGCCCTGCACGGTTTCGTTGGTCCGTCGCCCTTCGACGGCGGCTTTTTGCGCAATCTGCGCGGACTGCGTCACCTGGCGTCCGATCTCGTCGACCGAGCTTGAGAGTTCCTCGGTGGCCGCGGCGACCGTCTGCATGTTGCTCGAAGCGGCCTCGGTTGCTTCCGCAACGCTGGTCGCCTCGCCGCTGGTCCTGTTCGCCGTCTTGCTCATCAACGCAGCGGTCGATTCCAGTTGCGACGAGGCAGATATGACCGATTCGATGACCGTGGCGATGTCTTCGTTGAACCGATCCGTCAGCTCACCGACACGCGTTGCGCGGGCGGCACGCTGATTGACGGCCTCTGCATCTCTCGCAGCGAGCTCTCGTGCCCGGATCATATTGTCCTTGAAGAACTGGACAGCTTTTGCCATCAGGCCGATTTCGTCGCCGCGATCGGTCGCCTCGATCTGGAAGTCGAGATCTCCGTTCGCCAGCCGCGTCATCTCTCCCGCCAGCCTGTTGACGGGCGACGTGACGCTCCGAGCCATCACAAAGACGGCGACTGAACTCGCCAGCAGCGCCAGCAGCATCAGGCCCGCGACAACGCCGAGGCTGGTGTCGGCTTCGTTTCTCTTACTTGACATCAGGCCGGCCAGTTCGACCGCCAACCCTTCTTCGATCTTCTTCAGCAGGTCGATCCGGACCGTCGCCGCATCGAACCACGATTTACTGTCCAGCGATTTGAAATCTCCGGCGAGTCCGCCTTGCTCAACGGTCTTCCGCATCGCATTGAATTTGTCGATGGCAGCCCCCGACATCGTCGTATTGAACAGCTCCCTTGCTTTCGGTCCCGCAACCGCGCGGAACGAGGCGAAGAAGCTATCCTGTGCTGCGGCAAGACCGACCGCGCGGGCATAGCCTTGCGGCTCCAGCCGGCCGGCCGCGATGCCTCCGGCAACGAGCGCCCGTTCCTGGCCGGCGCGCTCCTTGCCTTCGATCAGATTGGCGTAGGCCGTGATCGATTTTGAAATCTCGTCATCGGCGCTCAGTTTTGAAATGCCCGTTATCACGGAGACCAGGCGGCCAATGACGTCGGTCAGGTAGCCGACCGCTTGCGACGGCGCGACGGCCTGGCTGTCGACCTCGCTGCGCCGCTGATCGAGCCCGGTCAGGACCTCCTGGCCGGCCTGGATCGCCGAGGCGAGCACGCCGCCTCCTGCATGGCGCAAGTCGTTCAATACCGGGAGCGCAATGGCGCGCTCGGCGTCCGTCCGCTTGCGTTGTTCCTGAAGCTCGGTGCGCATCTGCGCACCCTTGCTGCTCAAGAACGCTGAAGACAGGCCGCGCTCGCGCTGCAACTCATGGACGAACCGGCTGAGCTTGCCGACGCCTTCGGCGACCGGCTGCATGCGCGCCATCTCCGACCGCATCGTCCATTTGATGGAGATTTCGTGAACCGCCAGCGCAGCAAGCAGGGTGAGAGGCAACAGCGCCGACAAAGCGATGCGATAGAGTATCTTCGTATTTTTCAGCATGATTCCAATTCGCTTCCCGGACCTAGTCCTAAGAGCGATTGGTAAACAAACCACTTTTTTGGAACCGATGAAATTTCAGGCGCGCACTGATGCGCGACGCGTCACTCCATCGTCAGCGCCACGCGGCCGATCGCCTTGCGGTCGATCAACAGGCGCATCGCGCGCGCGTAATCTTCCAGCGGCAGCCGGTGCGAGATGTGGGGGCGGATTTTTCCTGCTTCCGCCCATTCCAACAGCGCCTTGATCCTGACTTCGCCGAGTGCGGGATTTTGCCGCACCGCTTCGCCGGCGCGCACGCCGAGCACGCTGGCGCCCTTGATCATCAACAGATTGGTCTTGGCAAGCCCAATGCCGCCGGTGAAGCCGATGATCAGCAGTCGCGCGCCCCAGGCGATGCAGCGCATGCTGTTTTCGAACACCTCGCCGCCGACCGGATCGAACACGACGTCGGCACCGCGCCCGTCGGTGATGCGCTTGACGGCATCGCGGAACGATTCCTGATCATAGCGCACGAGATGATCGGCGCCTCTCGCTCTGGCGATCGCAAGTTTTTCGTCGCTCGACGCGGTCGCGATCACGGTGGCCCCTAACATCTTGCCTATCTCGACGGCGGCCAGGCCCACGCCGCCGCCGGCGCCATGCACCAGCAGCACTTCACCTGGCTGCAATTGTCCACGATCGATCAGCGCGTGATAGGCCGTGCCGTGGCCGGCCAGGAACGTCGCGCCTTCGGCATAGTCGAAAGTCGAAGGCAACCGCACGAGCTGTGTAGGCGTCGTCACGGCCTCGTCACAATAAGCACCGTGGCGCATCTTGACGATCACCCTGTCGCCAATCGCGACGCCCTCGGCATTGTTGATCTCGACCACGTCGCCGGCGGCTTCGACGCCCGGCGTGAACGGCAATGGCGGCTTGAGCTGATACTGACCCGCCGCCATCAATATGTCCGGAAAATTGATCCCGGCGGCCCGGATCGCAACACGCACCTGCCCGGCCGCCAGCGGTGCGCTTTCAAATACTTCCAGGCGCAGGCTCTCGGGCGGCCCAAGCTCGCGGCAGACAACGGCTTTCGGCATCAGGCGGCTTTCTCCTGGAGGCGCAGCACGGCTTCGCGAATCAGCAGCATACGGTCATTGCCGAAATACATGTCTGATTTGCCGACGAAGATCGTCGGCGAACCAAACCCGCCGCGCGCCATCACCTCATCGGTATTGGCCTTGAGCTGGTCCTTGATCGCCTGCTCGCCAATGCCGGCAAAGAACTTGACGTGATCGATGCCGACGCTCTTGCAAACCTCCGTCAGCACCGAATCCTGCGAAATGTCCTTGTCACCACCCCAATAGGTCTCGAACACGGCGCGCGCGAACGGCACCATGTCCTTTTCAGATTCTTTGCCCAGCCAGATACAGCCACGCATCGCCTTGACGCTGTTCACCGGAAACACCGTCGGCGGCATCTTGATCGCAAGGCCCGCGGAGCGCGTCCAGTCGGCAAGGTCCTTCTTCATGTAGCGCGCCTTCACCGGCACCGGCGTTTCGCGCGACGCGTAAACACTGGGGTTGATCGTATTGAAGATGCCGCCGACCAGGATCGGCCGCCATGAAATCTCGACACCAAGCTCCTTGGCGAGCGGCTGGATGTTGTGGAAGGCGAGATAGGTCCAGGGACTGGAGCAGTCGAAGAAGAATTCGATCATGGGGTTTCCTTTTTCTTTTTGGTCCTCATCCTGAGGAGCCGCGAAGCGGCGTCTCGAAGGATGAAGGCCCGTCTGTGGCCTCATGGTTCGAGACGGCGCAAGTGCGCCTCCTCACCATGAGGGTCAAGCGTCCTCACTTCCTCCCGGCCATTTCCTTTGCCTTCTGGCCGAACATGTTCTTGCGCGCTTCCTCGTCGAACGGCTCCTTCACGAACTTGCCGATCGCCAGCCCCGCCTGCACCTGCGGGCGGGCGCGCACTTCAGCGTACCAACGCTTGATGCTGGGATAATCGTCGAGCGTAAAGCCCTGCGCCTTGTGGGTCATGGTCCAGGGGAAGCAGGCGATGTCGGCGATCGAATATTCAGCGCCTGCGATATAGGCGCCGGTCTTGTCCAATTGGGTATCGAGCACGCGATATAGCCGCGCCGCCTCGTCGCGGTAGCGCTCGATGGCGTATGGGATCTTCTCGCTGGCGTAGAGCGCGAAATGGCCGTGCTGGCCGAGCATGGGCCCCAGCCCACTCATCTGCCACATCACCCACTGCACCGCGTGGGAGCGGCCACGCATGTCCGCAGGGAGAAAGCGGCCGGTCTTCTCGGCGAGATAGATCAGGATGGCGCCGGTCTCGAACACCGAGAACGGCCCTCCGCCATCGGCCGGCGCATGGTCGATGATGGCCGGAATGCGGTTGTTGGGGCTGATCTCGAGAAATTCCGGCTTGAACTGCTCACCGGCGCGGATGTTGATCGGGATCACGGCATAGGGGAGCCCGAGTTCCTCCAGCATGATCGAAATTTTCCAGCCATTGGGCGTCGGCGCGTAATGCAGGTCGATCATGGCTCCCCTTTGCTACCGCCGGGAAGGCCCGGGATGGCGACTTTTGTTGTTCTGTACGGCGATCATAAGACATGGCAGACAGGCGCTCAATCAGAACCGCCCGGGAGGCCCTCATGCTGTTTCCAACGACGATCGCAGGCTCACTTCCGAAGCCGGAATGGCTGGCCGAGCCGAATACGCTGTGGGCGCCCTGGAAATCCAAAGGCGATGAACTCGCCCGTGCCAAGCGCGACGCCACTATGCTGGCGGTGAAGCTGCAGGAGGATGCCGGCGTCGATATCGTCACCGAGGGCGAGCAGGCCCGCCAGCATTTCGTCCACGGCTTTCTGGAAAAGGTCGAGGGCATCGATTTCGCCCACAAGGTCGAGATGGGTATCCGCAAAGACCGCTACAAGGCGATGGTGCCGCAGGTGGTGGCGCCGCTGACGCTGAAAGGCCGCGTCCATGCCGATGAGGCCCGCGTCGCCCGCGCCCACACCAAGCACAAGCTGAAATTCACCCTGCCCGGCCCGATGACCATCATCGACACCGTGGCCGACGGCCATTATGGCGACCGCGTCAAGATGGCGTTCGCCTTTGCCGAATTATTGAACGAGGAAGCACGGGCGCTGCAGGCCGACGGCGTCGACATCATCCAGTTCGATGAGCCCGCCTTCAACGTGTTCATGGACGAGGTTTCGGACTGGGGCATCAAGGCGCTGGAGCGCGCCGCTGAGGGACTGACCTGCGCCACCGCAGTTCACATCTGCTACGGCTACGGCATCAAGGCCAACACCGACTGGAAGGAAACGCTGGGCAAGGAATGGCGGCAGTATGAGGAGATTTTCCCGGCGATCGCCAAGAGCTCGATCCAGCAGGTTGCGATCGAGTGCCGCAATTCCAAGGTGCCGCTCGATCTGCTGGGCTTGCTGACCGGCAAGATCGTCCAGGCCGGCGTGATCGATGTCGCCAGCGATACGGTCGAGACCGCCGAGGACGTGGTCAAGGTGATCGACGCGGTGTCGAAATTCGTGCCGAAGAGCAACATCGTCGCGACAACCAATTGCGGCATGGCACCGATGCGTCGGGATATCGCCGAAGCCAAGCTCGCCGCGCTCGGCGCGGGCGCGAAACTGGCGCGGCAGCAATTGGGATGAACGTTACCACCTGCGTCGTGGCCGGGCGTGGCCCGGCCATCTATTCGCCGCACGCCGCGCGTTAACAAGACCGGATGCTCGTTCATATCCAGGTTCTCCGCTTTTTTGCAGCTGCTGCGGTCGTCGCCTTTCATGCCTGGGGCGCCGCACCTGCCGGCTTCAAGGTTCCCGAAAGCGCCATCGCGTTCGCCCTGTCTCACGGCGGCCACGGCGTCGATCTGTTTTTCGTCATTTCGGGTTTCATCATTTTTTATGCGACCCATCGCGCGACATTGACGCCGGCGGAGTTCCTGCGCCGCCGTGTCGAGCGCATCGTACCGCTATATTTCTTCGTGATCCTCGCCGTCACGATCCTGGCCGCCACACTTCCCGCCACGTTCGGCACGCCTGGCTGGTACACGCCGCGCCACGTTCTCAAGTCGCTGGCGTTCATTGCTTTCACGGACGGCGAAATGCCGGTGGTCTATCTCGGCTGGTCGCTCGAATATGAGATGTATTTCTATCTCGCGGTCGCGCTGCTGATGGCGCTGACGCAGGATGCCTGGCGCAACATCGTGATGATTTTTTCCGCGTTCGCGATGGTCGGGCAAATCCCCGGCGTCGGCACCGCGCTCGGCCATTACGCCTTCTTCGTCGACCCAATGATCCTCGAATTCGTTCTCGGCGTCATCGTCGGCATGCTATTCGCAAATGGCCGAGTCGGCTGGCCGGTATCCATCACCGCGGCCTGCGCCATCGCTGCGTTGCTGGTGACGGACCCTTCCAACCGCGTCATCGTCTCCGGCGTCCCTGCGGCCTGCTTCGTTGCGGCGGCGGCCTTTCTCAGCCGCAAGCGCCTTGCTCCGTCGTGGCCGGAGCTTGCGCTGGCCCGGCTGGGGGATGCATCCTATTCGATTTACCTCGCGCAAGTGCAGACGGTGTCATTGGCAAGCACGCTCATCGTGGGCATCGTTCCAACCATTTCACCCCTGATGCTCGTCACAGTCACAAGCGGCATCGTTGTGGCGCTCGGCTTGTTGCTCAACATCCTGGTGGAAAGACCATTCCTCAGGCTTAGCCGACGCCTTGGCGGTCTGCGTCAGCAACAGGTCCCCGCCTAACAACTGGCGCTCGGATGCAGCACCGGCCGATATCCCGCGCTGATCGCACGCAACGTCGACGGCGGTGTCAACAGCATCGCGTCCTCGATCGCATCACTGACCGCGCGATAGCCCGCCATCGACCATTGCAATGCCCTACCCTGCCCGATCAGGAAATGCGCCGCGCCCGCCTGCACCATCGCGCCATCAGGCAGCTTCTCAACCGGTATCGGCAACGGATGCAGCCGCTTCCTGCCACGATCGAGCCGTTCACGGTGCAGCACGGCGTCAATATCGCGCGCGAGAACATCAACCACGCCGTTCCCTTCTTCCCATGCGGCGCGAAATCGGTTGGCATCGTCGCGGCGGCAGAAGAAGCACGGGCGGTGTCCGGCCGCGAACGCGGTCGCCTCATCCAGGAAGAACAGTTCAGTCCAGCTGCGCGTGCCCATCACCTTGCGCCGCCAGCCCCTGAATTCGCAGACGCAGGTGATCCAGGCCGGGCTCGCCCAGCGTTTTTTCAGCAGGGTCTTCGTCGCGGGATCATGGATGATGCCGCGATTGCCGGTGAACAGGCCGCGATGCGGATCGGCGACGATGTCGCCTGAGGGTGTGACGCGGTTTTGCAGCGGCATGAGAAAGCTCGAGCCCTATCCGCATTCGTCATTCCGGGGCGATGCGAAGCATCGAACCCGGAATCTCGAGATTCCGGGTCTGGTCCTTCGGACCATCCCGGAATGACGATTAAATAACCTACGCCGCGCCGTCGCGGATCGGCGGCTGGAACGACAGCGCGGTATCCCAGGGAAAGAAGATCCAAGTGTCCTGCGACACTTCGGTAATGAAGGTGTCGACCAACGGACGGCCCTTCGGCTTGGCGTAGACGGTGGCAAAATGCGCGTCCGGCATCATGTCGCGCACCAGCCGGCCGGTTTTTCCGGTATCGACGAGGTCGTCGACGATCAACAGACCCTTGCCGGTGCCGCCGCCGAGTGCGGCGGTGTCCGCCGAAACGCCTTTCAGCACCTTCAGGTCGCCCTGCTTGTCGTGGTCGTAGCTCGCAATGCAGACGGTATCGATCACGCGCACGCCGAGTTCGCGCGCGACGATCGCCGCCGGCACCAAGCCACCGCGGGTGATCGCGATCACGGCATGGAACGGGCCAACCTCATTGAGCCGCCAGGTCAGCGCCCGGCAATCCCGGTGAAATTGATCCCACGAGACCGGAAAGGCCTTGTCCGGCGGTGGAGCTCCAAAACGATCTGTCACTTTTGATCTCCTTACAATAGCGACTTTGTCATCTCGCTATCGGGGCGGGTTCAGCGTCGCCAGCATATCCTTCACCGCTGCCATCGCGGCGGCGAGCTTTTCGGGATCGCGCGAGCGCACCACGAGATTGGTGTTCGGCTTCTTGTCTTCGTCCTGAAACGGATAGCTGCCGATGATGGTGTCGGGATGGGCGTTGGCGATCGCCCGCAACGGCCCGCCGATGTCGCCTTCCCGCGCGTTCGCCCGGACCGAATCCGACAGCATCCGCACACCCGATTTCAGCTTCGGCGCGATGATGTCCATCATCGCCTGCATGATCGTGGGGATGCCGGCCATCACGATGACATTGCCGAGCTTGAAGCCGGGCGCCAGGATGGTGGCACTCTGGATCAGTTCGGCGCCGTCGGGAATCCGCGCCATACGCAGCCGCGACTCGTTCAAATCCTGCTCGGTCCAGCGCTCGCGAAACCGCGCCACCACCTCGGGGTGATGATCGATGCCGACGCCGAACGCCTTGGCGACGCTGTCGGCGGTGATGTCGTCATGGGTCGGCCCGATGCCGCCGGTGGTAAAGACGTAATCGTAGCGCTTTCGCAGTGCATCAAGGGCGGCGATGATGTCGGCCTCCTCGTCGGAGACGACGCGGACTTCCTTGAGATCGATCCCGATATTGGTCAGGTACTCGGCGATAAAGCCGATGTTCTTGTCCTTGGTCCGGCCGGACAGGATCTCGTCACCAATGACCAGAATACCCGCTGTGACGATCTCACTCATTTCCTCTTCCTCACCCTGTCCCCTGACTTTGCGCATCCAACGCATTGAAGTCACGGGGTTTGCTGCCGAAATAAGCACCCGGCCGCCGATTTTTCAGGCAGCATGGGAAAACACCCCATACCAAATGCCCTAGCCCATGCATATCGTGCTGGCCCGGGCCTTGCTACCATCCCGTGAAGTCATGCACTGTGTCGCATGGCTTCGAGAAATAGTCAGGATTTATGGCAGTCGCGTTTGATGAAATGAACGGCCCCGGCGGGGACCTCCGCCCGGCCTACCAGGAACTCTCCCGCTGGCTCAAGGAGACGCCTCCGGACGCCCTCGAATATCGCCGTCAGGAAGCGGAGCTGTTGTTCCGCCGGATCGGCATCACCTTCGCCGTCTATGGCGATGCCGAGGCCCAGGAGCGGCTGATCCCCTTCGACGTGATCCCCCGGATCATGTCGGGCAAGGAATGGACGCTGCTGGAAAAGGGCCTGAAGCAGCGGGTCCGCGCCCTCAACATGTTCCTGCGCGACATTTATCACGGCCGCGACATCCTCCGCGCCAATATCATTCCCGACGACCTGATCTTCCAGAACCCGGTCTTCCGCCCGGAAATGAACGGCCAGGACGTCCCCCACGACGTCTACGTCCATATCGCCGGGATCGACATCGTCCGGGTCGACGCCGACAATTTCATCGTGCTGGAGGACAATGCGCGGACCCCGTCCGGCGTGTCCTACATGCTGGAAAACCGCGAAATCATGATGCGGCTGTTTCCGGACCTGTTCGCCCGCCACCGCGTCGCACCTGTCGAAAAATATCCGGACGAACTGCTGTCGGCGCTGCGCTCGGTGGCGCCGCTTTCGGCTTCGGCCGAGCCGACCGTGGCGCTGATGACGCCGGGCGTCTACAATTCGGCCTATTACGAGCACTCGTTCCTGGCCGACAAGCTCGGCATCGAACTGGTCGAGGGCCGCGACCTCATCGTCAAGAACGATGAGGTGTTCATGCGCACCACCGAGGGCCTCAAACGCGTCGACGTGATCTACCGCCGCGTCGACGACGACTTCCTCGACCCCCTGACCTTCCGCCCGGATTCCGCGCTTGGCGTGCCCGGGCTGATGTCGGCCTATGCGGCCGGCAACATCACGCTGGCCAACGCCGTCGGCACCGGCATCGCCGACGACAAGGCGGTTTATTCCTACATGCCGGATATCGTGAAATTCTATCTCGCAGAAGAGCCGATCCTCAAGAACGTGCCGACCTGGCGCTGCCGCGAGCCCAAGGACCTCGCCTACGTGCTCGACAACCTCGGCGATCTCGTGGTCAAGGAAGTGCACGGCTCCGGTGGCTACGGCATGCTGATCGGCCCCGCCGCCACCAAGGCGACGATCGAGGCGTTCCGCGACAAGCTCAAGCGCGAGCCCGAAGGCTTCATTGCGCAACCGACGCTGGCGCTGTCGACCTGCCCGACCTGCACCGCATCGGGCCTCGCGCCCCGCCATGTCGACTTGCGGCCGTTCGTCCTGACCGGGCGCGATCACGTCACCATCGTGCCGGGCGGGCTGACCCGCGTGGCGCTGAAGGAAGGCTCGCTCGTGGTCAATTCAAGCCAGGGCGGCGGCACCAAAGACACCTGGATTCTGGACGAATAGAAATGCTGTCGCGTACCGCCGAAAACCTGTACTGGCTTGCCCGCTACGTCGAGCGCGCGGAATATCTCGCGCGCACCATCGACGCGACCTTGCGTGTGACAGCCCTTCCCGCCGCCTATATCGGCAAGACCAATGAGTGGGACTCCGCACTCCTGACCGCCGGCGTCAGCGCCAGCTTCTACGAGGCCTATCAGGAAGCCAACGAGCAGAACGTCGTCGAGTATCTGGCGTTCTCGCCGTCCAACCCGTCCTCGATCAAGAACTGCATCGAGGCCGCAAGGCTCAATTCCCGCTCGGTACGCACCGCGCTGACCAGCGAGATGTGGGACACCATCAACTCGGCCTGGATCGAGCTGCAGGAAGTCTGGGGCAAAGGCACCTCGAGTCGCGAGGAACTGGCGAAGTTCCTGCGCTTCGTGCAGGAGACCTCGCTGCGCTTCGACGGCTCGGCCTACCGCACCATGCTGCGCAACGACGCCTACTGGTTCTCGCGGCTGGGACTGCATCTGGAGCGCGCCGACAACACCGCCCGCATTCTCGACGTGAAATATCATGTGTTGCTGCCCGAAGAAGAACATGTCGGCGGCCCGCTGGATTACTACCAGTGGACCTCGATCCTGCGCTCGGTGTCGGCGCTGACAGCCTATCACTGGGTCTATCGCGAGACGCTAAAACCCTGGCTGATCGCGGATCTGCTGATTCTGAACGACACGCTGCCGCGCTCGCTGGCGAGCTGTTACAGCAATCTGGTGCGCAATCTCGACCAGATCGGGGTCGCCTATGGCCGCCAGGGCGCGTCGCAGCGCCACGCCCGCGGGGTCCGTAATCGGCTTGAACACAGCCATATGGACGATATCTTCCAGCATGGCGTCCATGAGTTCATCCAGGAATTCATTGCGGATAACGCAAGGCTGGGTGAAATCATCACGAAGCAATATTTGATTTAAGCAACGTCATGGCCGGGCATAGCCGTCCGAAGGGCGGCGTCGCTACAGCTCGCCGTTGCCCGGCCATCCACGTCTTGCTATGCCAACCAAAGAACGTGGATGCCCGGGATGAACCTTGGCATGACGTTCCGAAACTGGTTCTGCCATGCGCCTGCGAATTGCCCACACCACCAGCTATCGCTATGAGCCCCCGGCTTCCGGGGTGATCCAGATCCTGCGGATGACACCCGGCAGCCATGACGGGCAATATGTCGCCGAATGGCAGATCGACGTCTCCACCGATTCCCGGCTCGACGTGCATCAGGATGCGTTCGGCAATGTCACGCATGTGCTGACATTCGGGCCGATCTCCGACCTCACCATCAATGTCGAGGGCCTGATCGAGACCCACGACACCGGCGGCGTACTGCGCGGCACTGACGAGCGTTTCCCGCCGGGCCTGTTCCTGCGCTCGACCGAGCTCACCGAAGTCAATCCGGCGATGGCGAATTTTGCCCGCGAGATGCGTTCGGAATCCGGTGACGACGTGCTCGGCTTCCTGCATGCGCTGATGGTGCAGATCAACGAGCACATGACGTTCGACGAGGATCCGACCAACAGCGGCACCTCGGCGGCGGAGGCCTTCGCACTCAAGCGCGGCGTGTGCCAGGACTACGCGCACATCTTCATCGCCTGCGCGCGCTCGGGCGGCGTGCCGGCGCGTTTCGTCTCCGGGCATTTCCTGCGCTCCGACGGCACCGTCAACCAGCAGGCCGGCCACGCCTGGGCGGAAGCCTTCGTGCCGGATCTGGGCTGGATCGGCTTCGACGCCGCCAACGGCATCTGCACCACCGACGCCCACGCCCGCATCGCGATCGGGCTCGATTATCTCGGAGCGGCGCCCGTGCGCGGCACGCGCTATGGCGGCGGTACCGAAACGCTGACGGTCGCGGTCAAGGTCGATCAGGCCGGCGGGCGGCAAGGGCAGTGGCAGAGCCAGTCGTAGCCACCGTCATTGCCTGCGACAAACGCAAAGCGTTTGCGCAAGGGAGCGTAGCGACGAAGCAATCCACCTTCTCTGCCGCACCATGGATTGCTTCGCTTCGCTCGCAATGACGATCTTGAGACCATTCAAGCCCGGGCTATTTCCTATTTATCCAACCAAACATCCTCGAACCGCGAAAAATTATATTGGCTGTTATCGTGCGGCTTGTAATTCTTCACGTGGGGCTGCCAGCAATTGCCGGCCGATGAGTGCAGGATGATCGGGCGGGCGGCGTCTTCGACCAGGATGCGCTCGATATCCCAGACGATCTTCCTGCGCTTCTCCTTGTCGAGTTCGCGCGATTGCGCGGCCAGCAATTTGTCGACATCGGCATTGCAATACTGGGTGTAATTGCGCTCCGACTTGCACGAGTAATTCTCGACGATGTTGCCGTCGGGATCGTCGACGCTGACGCCGGTCACGTTCAGCCCGATCGTAAAGTCTTTCTTGGCCAGCCGCGCATACCATCGCGGGGTGTCAAGAATATCCAGCTCGCCGACGATATAGATCTTCTTGAGCTGGTCGGCGAGGATCACCGCGGGATCGCGGTAGGTCGGCAGGTTCCGGGTCTGGATCTTGATCGGCAGTGGTTTGGCGTCGCTATAGCCAAGCTTTTGCATGATCGCCTGCGCTTCCGCGACGTTCTTGACCGTGTCGGGGCCATAACCCATCAGCGAGGCCATCATTTCCGGCGCCATGCCCCATTCGCCCTCGGGCTTGGCCAGCATGGCGCCACCCAGCCGCGCGGTGCCTTCCATCAGGATGGTGTTGAACGCCTTGCGATCGAGCGCCAGCGACATGGCTTTGCGAATGTCGGGATTATCGAACGGCGGGTTGACGCGATTGACCAGCAGGTTGATCTGCGTGCCAGTGGTGGTCATTTCGCAGATCGCACTTGGCGAGCGCGCCTTGATGTCTTTCAGCAGGGGCACGCTGACGTCGGAGGGAAAGGTGATGTCGTAGTCGCCGGTCGCGAAGGCCAGCATCCGCGTGGCGCGGTTATCGATCGCGCGCACCGTGATCTCGTCGAGATAGGGGCGGTCCTTCCTGAAGTAATCGGGATTGCGCACGAGGTGCATCGACTCGCCGCGCTTGAATTCGACGAATTTGAACGGCCCGGTGCCCACAGGCTTGGTCCGCATCACAGCTTGCGGAACGTGGCAGGGATAGACGACCGAAAACGCGCTCGCCAGCAGCACCGGCAGGCTCGGCTGCGGCTCGCTGAGTTCGAACGTCGCCTCATGATCGCCGTTGATGCTGATGTCCTGCAGCTTGGTGTACCAGACCTTGCGCGGGTTGCGCCTGAAATCCTGCGTCTCGGTCTTGCCGATCAACATCCGCCAGGTGCATTGCACGTCTTTGGCCGTGAAGGGCTGGCCGTCGTGCCATTTCACGCCCTGCCGCAACTTGAACGTCAGCTTGGTATTGGTCGCATCCCATGACCAGCTCTCGGCGAGATCCGGGATCACGGTCTCCATGCTCTCATGCGGCTTGGCCGGATCGAACACCACGAGATTGTTGAACACGGCCGCAAACGGCATCACCGAGGCGATGGTCGCCTCTTCCAGCAATGACGTCGAGGGCGGATTGTCGTTGTGATAGAGCCGCAATGTGCCGCCCTTCTTCTGCGCGACGGCCGCGCTTGCCGCGCATAGCGCAATGCACAAGAGCGTTAGGGAAGCGAATCCTGACCTGCCGGATGAATTGACGCGCAATTCCGCCTCCCAGAATGTTTTCTTTTTTCTTTAGAGCTGCCAAAATCTATAGGTGGCACGAGACTAACGCAACGCAGGAGACGCGCGATGTCGGAAACCGACAAGGTGTTCGCAGGCTCGATCCCGGAGAACTATGACCGCCATATGGTTCCCCTGATCTTCGAGAGCTACGCGCGGGACCTTGCGCAGCGCGTTGCCACGCTGGCGCCGAAGTCCGTGCTGGAAACCGCGGCCGGCAGCGGCGTGGTCACGCGCGCGGTGGCGCCAATTCTCGCGCCTGAAGCCAGCTACGTCGTCACCGACCTCAATCAACCGATGCTCGATTATGCGAAATCAAGGCAAGGGGCGGACAGCCGCATGACCTGGCAAAAGGCCGATGCACAGGCATTGCCATTCGCGGATGCCACGTTCGATCTGGTGTGCTGCCAGTTCGGCGTGATGTTCTTTCCCGATCGTCCATCCGGCTACCGCGAAGCCCGGCGGGTTCTCAAGCCCGGCGGCTGTTTCCTGTTCAACGCCTGGGATCGCATCGAGGAGAATGTGTTCGCGAGCGACGTCACCGACGCGCTGGCGACGTTCTTTCCGAACGACCCTCCCCGCTTCATGGCACGCACGCCCCATGGCTATCACGACACGGCGCTGATCCGCGACGATCTGGCGAAGGCCGGCTTCACCGACGTGACCATCGAAACCCGCGAAGCGCAGAGCCGCGCCCCCTCGGCCCGCCATGTCGCGCTGGCCTATTGCCAGGGAACCCCGCTGCGCAACGAGATCGAAGCGCGGGGTGCGGATCGGCTCGAGGCGGCGACCGACCATGCGGCCTCGGTCATAACAGCCAGGCACGGCAGCGGCGAGATATCGGCCAAGATCCAGGCCCATATTGTCCTCGCCCGGCTCTAGCTTTCCGGTCCGGATTCAATGCGTCTTTTTACCCACCCAGCCCATGCCGCAGCGCGGGAATTGGGGTTGGATGCCCCCCTGAAATTCGCTACTAGTTGCCCGCCGGTAATTCGGACGGCTTGGGGACCTGGAATGACCTATTGTTGCGGAGTGCTGGTACGGGACGGCCTGGTCATGATCGCGGATACCCGCACCAATGCCGGCCTCGACAACGTCTCGACCTTTCGCAAGCTCCACATTTTCTCGAAACCCGGCGACCGCATCATGGCGATCGCCAGCGCCGGCAATCTGGCGATCAGCCAGTCGGTGCTCTCGACCCTGACCGAAGGCATCGAAGACCCGCACACCGGCGAGGTCGAAACCCTGATGAATGCGCCGACCATGTTCCAGGCCGCCCAGCGCATCGGCCGCGCCATCCGCAGCGTCCACGCCACCGAAGGCGACGCGCTGCGGTCGGAAGACGTCTCTTTCGATGTCTCGTTCCTGTTCGGCGGCCAGATCAAGGGCTCGCGGATGCGACTCTTCATGGTCTACACCGCCGGCAATTTCATCGAATGCACCACCGACACGCCTTACCTGCAGATCGGCGAACACAAATACGGCAAGCCGGTGCTCGACCGCGCGATGCATTACGACGTCGAATTGTACGAGGCGCTGAAAACCAGCCTGATCTCGATGGATTCGACGATGCGCTCCAACCTCGGCGTCGGCCTGCCGATCGACGTGCTGGTGGTGCGATCCGACGCCTGCGAGGCCGACCTCAACCACCGCATCGAGGCGGGCGAACCTTATTTCCACGACCTGCGTTCGCGTTGGTCGGCGGCGCTGCGCGCGGCGCATCAGAATATCCCGAGACCACCCTACAAGTCAGAAACAGAAACAAAAAAGTAAAGGCGAGGAAACAATGGCCGAAGCAGCAAACAAGATCGCGATCGTCACCGGTGCAGGCACCGGTGTCGGGCGCGCGGCATCCCTGGCACTGATGAATGCCGGCTTCACCGTGGTGCTGGCCGGACGCCGCATGGAGATGCTGGAAGAGACCAAGAAGCTCGGCGACAATGTCGGCAAGAGCCTGTGCGTTTCCGCCGACATGACCAATCCCGGCTCGATCGCAGCGCTGTTCGCCAAGGTGATGGAAACCTATGGCCGGCTCGACGTTCTCTTCAACAATGCCGGCATGGGCGCGCCGCCGGTGAATTTCGAGGATCTCACGCTCGAGCAGTGGCAGGGCGTGGTGAACACCAACCTCACCGGCCCGTTCCTGTGCACCCAGCACGCCTTCCGCATCATGAAGGACCAAACCCCGCGCGGCGGCCGCATCATCAACAACGGCTCGATCTCGGCGCATGCGCCGCGGCCGTTCTCGTCGGCCTATACCTCGACCAAGCACGCCATCACCGGCCTGACCAAGGCCACCAACCTCGACGGCCGCATGTACGACATCGCGGTCGGCCAAGTCGATATCGGCAATGCCGCCACGCCAATGACCGACCGCATGGTCGCCGGCCCCGGCGTGATGCAGCCCGACGGCACGGTGAAACACGAGCCGCGCATGGATGCGAAAGCGGTCGGCGACGCGGTGGCCTATATGGCCGGCCTGCCACTCGACGCCAACGTGCTGTTCATGACGGTCATGGCAACGAAGATGCCGTTCGTGGGACGGGGGTAACGACTAGTCTAGCCGAAAAGCCAGCCCCTCATGGTGAGGAGGCGCTGCTTGGCGCCGTCTCGAACCATGCGGCCCCGCTGTGGCCCATCCTTCGAGACGCCGCGCAAGCGCGGCTCCTCAGGATGAGGTGAACCCGCGGCGATACGCGAGCCCCCTATTCCAGCTTCTCCACATCCCGCAGCGTCGGAAACAGCTTCATCCACAGCAGCGCGATTGCAATCGTGCCGATACCGCCGAGCACGGCGGCCGGCATCGCGCCGAACAAAGCGGCGGTGACGCCGCTCTCGAATTGGCCGAGCTGATTGGAGGCGTTGATGAACAGGAAGTTCACAGCGCCGACCCGGCCGCGCATCTCGTCGGGCGTGGCGAGTTGCACCAGCGAAAACCGTATCACCACGCTGACGACATCGGCGGCGCCCAGCACCACCAGCGCCAGCACCGACAACCACATCCAGTGCGACAGCGCGAACACCACGGTTGCCACACCGAACACGATCACGGCCTGGAACATCCGCAGCCCGACGCGGCGGTTGATGGTGTGGTGGGCGAGGAACGCGGTCATCAACAGCGCGCCGATCGCGGGCGCGGCGCGCAGGATGCCGAGGCCGAGCGGGCCGGTCTGCAGGATATCGCGCGCATAGATCGGCAGCAGCGCGGTGGCGCCACCGAGCAGCACCGAGAACAGATCGAGCGAGATCGTTCCCAGAATGGCCGGATTGTTGCGGACGAATTTGACGCCGGCAAAGATATCGTCCGGCGTCGCGGCATCCCGCACCACCGCCGGCTGCGTCAACCGGAGCGCACCCATGAAGGCGCCGCCGAACAGGAAAAATGCCGTCATGACCCCATAGGCGGCGCTTGGCGCGAGGGCGTAGGCCAGCCCACCCAGCGCGGGACCGGCAATGGTAGCGATCTGCGCAGCACCACTCGAGATCGCGGTGGCGCGCTGCAGCGAGCCTTGCGGCGCGATCAAGGGCAGCATCGCCGCCAGCGCCGGGCTCTCGAAAGCACCTGCGATCCCGAGCACGAAGGACGCAAGGAATATCTGCGTCACCGTGAGGAAGCCGGCATAGGCGCCCCAGGCCAGAAACAGCGCCGTCAGCCCCTCGGCGATCTGGCAGAGCTGCACCACGCGCTTGCGCTCGTAGCGGTCGGCGGCATGGCCGGCCACAAACAGCAGCAAAGCGGTCGGCAGGAATTGAACCAGCCCGATCATGCCGAGATCGAAGGCGCTGCCGGTCATGTCGTAGACCTGCCAGCCGATGGCCACGGCGCCGATCTGGCTGGCGAACCGCGACAGGCTGCGCGACAGCAGAAACGACAGGAATGATGGATGCCTGAGCAGATCGCGGGCGCCGACAGGCATCAGGGAAGTCATGGTGAGGCCGGTATCCTGCTTTTCGAAGCGTGAGCCGTTGCGCCCCACCTCCATTGTTGTTGATTACGCCGTGAACGACCCGGGTCCAGCTGTCAATGCCCGGCCGCGAGGGGCTACCCGGCATTGCGCTTGCAAGTATCCCGCTGCCATAATCGCGTGGGGGATTGGGATCATGTTGCAGCTGCAATCGGCGTTCGGCGTACTGGCGTTGCTGGCGATCGCATGGGTACTCGGCGAAAACCGTCGCGCCGTGTCATGGCGGCAGATGGCGATCGGGCTTGCGGTTACGGTCGTTACCGCGCTGGTCCTGCTCAAGCTGCCGCTGGTGGCGAAAGCGTTCGGCGCCATCAATGACGCCGTCAACACCATCGCGGCGGCCTCCCGCGCCGGCACCTCCTTCGTGTTCGGCTATCTCGGCGGTGGCACCCTGCCCTTCGACCTCAAGGCACCCGGCGCGGATTTCATCCTGGCGTTTCAGGCGCTGCCGATCATCCTGGTGATGAGCGTGCTGACCACGCTGCTGTTCTACTGGCGGGTGCTGCCGCCGATCGTGCGCGGCATGGCATGGCTGTTGGAGCGCACCCTCGGCGTCGGCGGCGCGGTCGGCCTCTCCACCGCCGCCAACATCTTCCTCGGCATGGTCGAGGCGCCCTTGTTCATCCGTCCCTATCTGGCGCAGCTCACCCGCAGCGAATTGTTCATGGTCATGACCGGCGGCATGGCGGGTATAGCCGGCACCGTGCTGGTGCTCTACGCCACCTTCATGGCGCCATTGATCCCGGATGCCGCGGCGCATTTCGTCATCGCCTCGGTGCTGGGCGCGCCCGCCGCGATCCTGATCAGCCTGATCATGGTGCCGGAAACATCGGGCACGCGCACCGGCGGAATGCTGGCCACCCCCGAACCGGAGGTGTCCAGCACCATGGACGCGATCGTCAAGGGCACCACGTCCGGCCTGGAGTTATTGCTCAACATCATTGCCATGCTGCTGGTGCTGGTCGCGCTGGTCTATCTCGCCAATGCGATGCTGGGCTTGCTGCCCGAAATCGGCGGCGCCAAAATTTCGCTACAGCGGCTGCTCGGTTATTTGATGGCGCCGGTGTGCTGGCTGTTGGGCCTGCCCTGGTCGCAGGCAATCACGGCGGGGAGCCTGATGGGCACCAAGACCGTGCTCAACGAGTTGATCGCCTATGTCGACCTCGCGAAACTTGGTCCCGACGCGCTCGACCCGCGGTCGCGGCTGATCATGCTGTATGCGATGTGCGGCTTTGCCAATTTCGCCAGCCTCGGCATCATGATCGGCGGCCTCGGCACCATGGCGCCCGAACGCCGCGAGGAGATCAATGCGCTGGGCCTGAAGTCGATCGTCTCGGGCACACTGGCCACCTGCCTGATGGGCGCGGTCGTGGGAGTGCTGAGCTAGCGAGGAGTGCTGACCGCCTCCTTCGGTTCGGTGGTGCTGCTCGGCCACTATCATTATTCGATCGACGTGCTCGCGGCGCTGTTCATCACCCACGGCGTCTTTCAGACGTCGTGCTGGCTGATTATGACGCGCCAATCTCATCCCGTCGAAGGCGCACGCCATCGACGGGATTGATCATCGGGAACCCACTTCACCTGCAACGCTACTCCGCGCTGCTCACCAGCTTCATCCGCGGCTTCACCGCTTCGATCATGGCCTGGTAGGTGTTGAGATAGTCCAGCGCCATGCGGCGGGCGGTAAAGCGTGCCTCGAAATGCTTGCGGATGGCGCCGCGATCGAGTTCCGCCAACCGGCCCACGTCGGAAACGGCGCTGATTTCATCCTCGACGATGAAGCCGGTCTTGCCGTCCTCGACGATTTCGGGAACCGAACCGCGGTTATAGGCAATCACGGGCGTGCCGCAGGCCATCGCCTCGATCATCACGAGCCCGAACGGCTCCGGCCAATCGATCGGAACCAGCAGGCCGAGCGCGCCGCTGAGGAAATCGGATTTCTCATGATCGCCGATTTCGCCGATATATTCGACCAGCGGATGATCGATCATCGGCTTGATCAGCGTATCGTAATATTCCTGATCCGCGCGATCGACCTTCGCCGCAATTTTGAGCGGGATGCCGCATCGGATCGCGATCCGGATCGCCCGGTCGACGCCCTTCTCCGGCGCGATGCGCCCAAGCACGCCCAGATAGCTCGGCTTCACAGCCTGGGGCGTCAGCAACTTCTCCGGCAGGCCGTGGTGGATGGTGCGGATGAAATTGGCCTGCGGCACCGGGCGCCGCTGCGCGTTCGAGATCGAGATCAGCGGAATTTCCGAGAACGTCGTGAACAACGGCTGATGTTCGGGAAGATCCAGCCGCCCGTGAAGGGTGGTCAGGAACGGCGTCGGCTGCCGAGAAAACAGCGAGAACGGATAGTAATCGAGGTGGAAGTGGAGGAAATCGAATTCCTCGTCGTCACATTTCCGCCGCACGCGCTCGAGCATCAGCATGTGCAATGCGTTGGCATCGCGGACCGATCCATCCAGCCTCAACGCCTTCGGCCATGCCGCCTCTAACTTTCCGGATGTCCGGGAATCACCGCTGGCGAATAGCGTAACCTCGTGGCCGAGCGCGACCAGTTCCTCGGTCAGCCAATAGACGACGCGTTCGGTGCCGCCATACAGCCTGGGCGGAACAGCCTCCGTCAACGGAGCAACCTGCGCGATGCGCATCCTAACAACCTCCTGATCTGACTCTGCTTTGAAACCCCTCAACCCGCGCGGCGACGGCATCGCCAGATCGGGAACGTTTTCGCAGATGCGAGGTTCCACATTGGTGCACGCACTTCACTCACACTACTCACACTCTCGTCTTGCTGATGCCATCACACGTGATCAGTCTCTCTGAACAACCTTTGCTGCGAAATTGTTGTGCAGGTGGGGCGTTGCTGCGCCTTTCGAATGACGATCATCGACAGCGTCCCGAGTTCCACTAGGGATTTCCGTTTATCTCCAACAGGTTTAGCAGGCACATGGACAATCTCTCGGGATACGCAAACCGTCCTTTCCATTTTGTGATGCGCTATCTGCGTCAGCGGCGCGCGTCGCATCTGGTGATATTGGCGGCGGTTGTTGCCGCCGTCGCCTGCTCGGTCGGAACCCAATACGGCGTCAAATATCTCGTCGATGCGCTCGCCGCCGGACCTGCGCATAGCAGCGATGTATGGCTGGCATTCATTTTTCTCATAGCGCTGATCGGTTCCGACGTTTTGCTGTGGCGCGTCGCGAGTTGGACGGCGAGCTTTACGTTCGTCGGCGTTACCGGCGATCTGCGCCGCGACATGTTCCGCCATTTGACCGGGCACGCCCCGAGCTATTTCATCGACCGGCTCCCGGGCATGCTGACCAGCCGGATCACGGCCACCTCGAATGCCGTTTTCACGGTCGAGAACATGTTCGTATGGAACGTGTTGCCGCCCTGCATCGCCACAATTGTGGCAATCGCGCTGATTGGAACCGTCAGCCTGCCGATGGCCGCCGGCATGATCGTGATCGCAAGCGTCGTGCTCATCGCCATGTTCCGGATCGCGGCCGCCGGCAAGCCGTTGCATGACGACTACGCCGACAAGGCCGCCGCGGTCGATGGCGAAATGGTCGACGTCATCAACAACATGCCGCTGGTGCGGGCGTTCTGCGGGCTGGACCACGAACACAACCGCTTCGACAACACCGTCGACCGCGAACTGACCGCGCGGGGCCGAAGCCTGCGCTATCTGGAAAAGCTCCGCCTCACCCATGCCGTCATCACGCTCGCGTTGACGGTCGCGCTGCTGTACTGGGCGGTCACGCTGTGGCAGGGCGGCCGTGCCACGACCGGCGATGTGGTGCTGGTCTGTACGCTCGGCCTTTCCATCCTGCACGCGACGCGCGATCTGGCGGTCGCGCTGGTCGACGTCACCCAGCACACAGCCCGGCTCTCGGAGGCGATCGCGACGCTGCTGCAGCCGCATGAGCTCCGCGACCATCCCGAGGCCGAAGCGCTGGTCAAGAGCGGCGCCGCCATCACCTTCAAGAACATCACGTTCGGATATCCCGGCGGCGTCCAGGTGTTCGACAATTTCAATCTGCATCTTCGCGCGGGGCAACGCGTCGGCCTGGTCGGCCAGTCCGGTGGCGGAAAATCCAGCCTGTTCGTGCTGTTGCAGCGCTTCTACGACGTCGACAATGGCAACATCACCATCGACGGCCAGGATATTTCGCGCGTCACCCAGCAAAGCCTGCGCGAGGCGATCTCGGTGGTGCCGCAGGACATCTCGATGTTCCACCGCACCATCATGGAGAACATCCGCTACGGCCGTCCGACGGCGAGCGACAACGACGTGCTGCGCGCGGCGATCGCGGCGCGCTGCGACTTCGTCGAAAATCTGCCGGATGGACTTGCCACCATGGTCGGCGATCGCGGCGTCAAGCTCTCCGGCGGCCAGCGGCAACGCATCGCCATTGCGCGCGCGTTCCTGAAGGACGCCCCGATCCTGCTGCTCGACGAGGCCACCGCCGCACTTGACGGCGAATCCGAGGAGGCCATCCGCGACGCGCTCGGCCGCCTGATGCGCGGCCGCACCGTGATCGCGATTGCCCACCGTCTGGCGACGCTGCGCAATTTCGACCGCGTCGTGATGCTCAAGGACGGCAAGATCATCGAGGATGGTCCTCCGGACCGCCTGATGCGTGAAACCGGTCCGTACCGGCAATTGGTGACGCAGGAAATGAACCGTCTCGCGATCCACGCCGCCTGACGCGCAATGACAGTTTGAGATGCAGTGAGCCGTCGCGGCGTGCGGGGCGTTATCCGCAGGGGATTACAGGACAGGGATCAGGAAATGGCGAACAAAGCCAATGTCCAGTTGGCGGATGTAGCGATCATAGAACAGATTACGGAATCGCCGTTCTACATCCCGATGACCGGCCAGGCCGCACGGCCGCGCCGTACCCTCAAGCACGACGATACGTTCATCGTCCTCGACAGCCATGGCGACATCGGGGCTTCGGCCGGCGGCCCCGACGGCCTGTTCAATGCCGATACGCGCTATCTGGCGCGGCTCGAACTGGTGCTGAACCAGACCCAGCCATTGCTGCTCGGCTCCAACCTGCGCGACGACAATTCCGCGCTGACGATCGACCTCACCAATCCCGACATCTATGACGGTGACCGGATCATCCTGCAGAAAGATCTGATCCACATCGTGCGTACCCTCTTCCTGTGGCGCGGCACCGCCTATCAACGGATCGCGGTGCAGAACCATGGCGACCGGGCCGCAGAGATCGACCTGACCTTCCTGTTCGACAATGATTTCGCCGATCTGTTCGAAGTGCGCGGCGCCCGGCGTCCCCGCCGCGGCACCGGATCGAGCGAGTTGCTCAGCCCCGCCGATGTCAGGCTCGAATATCACGGCCTCGACGGCAAAACGCGCACCACCAATCTGCATTTCGATCCGCGCCCGACCCTGCTGGCGGTTAACAGCGCCACCTATCATGTCGCGCTCGAACCCCGGCAGATCACCTCGCTGTTCGTCGCCGTCACCTGCAACCATGCCGCCGAGCATCGGCCGGCGCCGTTCATGCGCGGCCTGCTGGCGCATCGCCGCGAGATGCGCCGCTCCACCGCGGGCGCCACCAGCATCGAAACCTCGAACAACATATTCAACGAGGTGCTGTGCCAGTCGATGGCCGACCTCAATATGCTGATGACCGAGACCGCGGATGGCCGCTATCCCTATGCCGGCATTCCCTGGTATTCGACCACGTTCGGCCGCGACGGCCTGATTACCGCGTTGCAGATGTTGTGGCTCGATCCGCGCGTGGCCTGCGGCGTGCTCAAGCGCCTCGCCGCGCATCAGGCCAAGGCCGTCGATCCCCTGAACGACGCCGAACCCGGCAAGATCCTGCATGAGATGCGCGGCGGTGAAATGGCGGCGCTGCGCGAAGTGCCGTTCGCGCATTATTACGGCAGCGTCGATTCCACGCCGTTGTTCGTGCTGCTGGCCGGCTTCTACTTCGAGCGCACCGGCGACGAGGATACGCTGCGCGAGCTGTGGCCCGCGATTGAAGCCGCGCTGGCCTGGATCGATGGCCCCGGTGATCCCGACCGTGACGGCTTTGTCGAGTATCAGCGCGCGTCCGAACAAGGTCTCGCCAACCAAGGCTGGAAGGATTCCTTCGACGCGATCTTTCATGCCGATGGCCAGTTGGCCGAAGGCCACATCGCCTTGTGCGAGGTGCAGGGTTACGTCTTTGCCGGCAAGCGGCTGGCAGCGCGATGCGCGCGGCAACTTGGGTTTGCCGAGAAGGCGTGCAAGCTCGATGAGGAAGCCAGCCAATTGGCAGCACGCTTCGAAGCGGCATTCTGGTGTCCCGACATGGGCACCTACGCGCTCGCACTCGATGGCGCCAAGCGGCCGTGCAAGGTGCGAACCTCCAATGCCGGACAACTGCTCTTCACCGGCATCATCAGCGAAGACCGCGCGCGCATGGTCGCAGCCGACCTGATGCGGCCACGCTTCTTCAGCGGCTGGGGCATTCGCACCGTGGCGCTCGGCGAGTCCCGCTACAATCCGATGTCCTACCACAATGGCTCGATCTGGCCGCACGACAACGCGTTGATCGCGCTCGGCCTCGCACGTTACGGCCTGAAACATTCCGTCGAACATCTGTTCAAGGGGTTGTTCGGCGCGGCGAGCTACATGGATCTCAGGCGGTTGCCGGAATTGTTCTGCGGTTTCCGTCGCGAGCGGCGGTTCGGCCCAACGCTCTATCCGGTGGCATGCTCGCCGCAGGCATGGGCGAGTGCGACGCCGTTCACGCTGCTGGAAGCCTGCCTCGGCCTCGAGTTCGATGCGCGGGCCGGAGAAATACGTCTGCGCAATCCGCGTCTGCCGGAATTCTTGAACGAAGTGGTGCTGCGCGATCTGCGGCTCGGCGATTCCAGCGTCGATCTTCGGCTGCGCCGTCACGGCGACGACGTTTCGCTGGAGATGATGCGCACGCGCGGCCGGATTCAGGTCTCGATCGTGCTGTCGCGTTGACGCCGGTCGTATCGTGAGACGGTGACAAACCGGCCGCTGCCGGTTCGTCAGCTGTCGCGCAACAATCAAGAACGTTCGGGAGATCGCATGCGTTCAGGGCTAAAGATCACAACAGCGTTTCTGATGTGGGGCGCGATATCGGCCGGCGTACCGGCGGTCGCCGACGAGGCCGAGAAGGCCCCGGCTCCCGCGTCAGGTCCGGCCGCGAAAGCCGCGACGGACGCGCCGAAAGAGCCGGCACCGCCGCCTTCCGTCACCGTGATCGGCGCGGCCGATGCGCGCGGCATTCTCGGGCGCGACGTCCGCAGTACCGCCGGCGAGAACATGGGACGCATCGTCGACGTCATCGTCGACCGCGCCGGGACCGTGCGCGCCGCGGTGATCGATTTCGGAGGGTTCCTCGGCGTTGGCAGCCGCAAGATCGTGGTCGACTGGAGCGCGCTTCATTTCGGACAGGTGACCAACAAGAAGGAGAGTATCACGCTCGAACTGACATTGGAGCAGGTCAAGGCGGCGCCCGAATACAAGGAAGATGCGCAGATCGTTGTGCTCGGTGCCTCCGGCACCCTGCAACCGCTGCAATTTGACCATTGACGGCGGAGGAGAATTCAACTGATCGCGCGCCCGCACCCACGCCCCCAGAATCTTGGCAAAGATTTGGCCGATGAGGGTCAGCGCGCGCCGTCAAATGATGAGACACGCGACACGTCGCCGTCCCCGCCGGACGATCCCCACCCGTCGTCGCAAAGCCAGCATGGCCTCGACTGGTTCATCTTCTTTCTCGCCGACGTGCAAACCGGCTTTGGCCCGTTCGTCGCGGTCTACCTGACGACGCAGAAATGGACACAAGTCGAAATTGGCCTCGTGCTGTCGATCGGCGGCATCGTTGGACTGATCGGCCAGATGCCGGGCGGCGCCATCATCGATGCGGCACGGAGAGAACGGCTGGTCGCCGGTTTCGCGGTCGCGGCGATCGGCGTCGCAGCGCTGGCCTATGCGGCGTGGCCGATCTTTCCCGTGATCGCGGCAGCAGCGACGCTGCACGCCATGGCCAGTTGCGTGCTCGGCCCAGCCATCGCGGCGATCAGCCTTGGATTGGTCGGACCGACCGCGATCGGCGAACGGCTCGGCCGCAACGCCCGGTTTGCCTCGCTCGGCAATGCCTTTGCCGCCGCGCTGATGGGCGCCTGCGGCTATTTCCTGTCCAGCCGCTCGGTCTTTCTCGCCACCTTCGTGCTGGTGATCTTCACCATTCTGGCGCTTGCCCGGATCAAGGATCGCGAAATCGATCCGGAGCAGGCCCATGGCGCCATCGTCCGCGCCAAGCCGGATCCCGAAGCCACCAGCGTGCTGCATCTGCTGCGCCAGCGCCCGCTGCTGATCTTCGCAGGCGCAGTGATGTTGCTGCAGCTCGCCAATGCCGCGATGCTGCCCTTGATGGCGGGCATCGTGACAACGCGTTCGAGCCAGTGGGCACCGGTGCTGATCGCGGCGTGCATCATCCTGCCCCAGGCGATCGTCGCGCTGACCTCGCCTTCCGTCGGCCGCAAGGCGCAGCAATGGGGCCGCAGGCCGCTACTCCTGATCGGCTTTACAGCGCTCGCCATTCGCGGCGTGCTGTTCGCAACCGTCACCGATCCCTACGCACTGGTGGCCGTGCAATTCTTCGATGGCGTCACCGCCGCAGTCTTCGGCGTCCTGATACCCCTGACCGTTGCCGACATCGCCTTCGGCAGTGGGCATTTCAATCTGGCGCAAGGCGTGGTCGGGACGGCGACGGGGATCGGTGCCTCATGCAGCAATGTCCTGGCGGGCTATGTCAGCGACCATCTCGGACATAGCACGGCGTTCCTCGGCCTGTCGGGCATTGCGTGCGTCGGCCTCTGTCTGATCCTGTTGGTGATGCCGGAGACGAAGCGGGCGTGAGAGAAAGTCTGCGCGAAGGGAGCCGATAAGCTGGCCGTCATTGCGAGCGAAGCGAAGCAATCCACACTTTCTTCGCGGCAAGATGGATTGCTTCGCTTCGCTCGCAATGACGGTGGGCGACGACAAGGCCGCGCCTTACGTCCCCAATTCCACCGTCTTGAATTCCGCCGGCAAAATCACTTCCAGCAATTCGACGTCGTCGGAATAATCCATGATCAGATGCTTGATGCGCGGCGGCTGGGTCCAGGCGCTGCCCTGTTTCATCATGGTCTCGCCCTGGCCTTCCATGTAGGTCTTCACCCAACCCTTGAGCACATAGACCATCTGGAATTCGACGTCGTGGTAATGCAGCTTTGAAACTTCCGCCGGATTGCACGGGCCGATCAGCCGGATCACATGCGCCTGCGCCAGACCATGGCTCGCCTCGGCAATGCCGAGGTCGCGATACTGCGCATAGGTACGCAGGCCGTCGGCCTTGAAGTCTTCCTCGCGGTGATGGCTGATGGCGATGCGCTGCTTCGGCCGCGCCTTGGGCGCTGCCTTCTTGGGCGCAGCCTTCTTGAGCGCGGTCTTGTTGAGCGCGGTCTTGGATTTGGCCGTCGGCGCGACGCGTCCCTTGGATTTGATGGTCTTGCGCGCCGAGGATTTGGCGGCGCTGCCGAGGCCCGTCCATTTTTTCTTCACCGCGGTTTTGGCTGCGGCTTTTGATGTCGCCTTTTGCTTGGCCATTTTTCTTGCCTCCCCTGATCGTTTGATGGCGGGAGGCTAACACAAAATGAAATTCGTAGGGCGAGCAAAGGCACGCTTGCGCTTTGCCCACCCTACAAATTCTACCCGCTCAATGCAGCCTGAGCACGCCGTCCACGGTGCGAAGCTCAGCCGGCTTGATCAGCTTGGAATGCGCGACCGTGACCGAGAATAGCGGGCCGTCGAGCTTTTCCTGCCAGAAGGCGAGGAAGTCTTTAAGCGCCGGGAATTTCGGAAACAGATCGTAATTCTGCCAGACGTAGGTCTGCAGCAGCGAGGGATGATCCGGCAACCGATACAGAATTTGCGCCGTCGTCAGCCCATAACCCAGCACCTGCTTCCGGAAATCGTCGGAAACAACCCCAACCCGCGAGACCATGCCAACCTCCATTGTAGGAAGCGCACTTCACGTGGTGACCGAGACCGAGCCACCCCGGCGGAGAAGCGCTCACATGAGAGAAATGTGACGCACGATACCAACCCATCACAAGCCTAAATGTTTAATGATCTGTTGAAAATTCATGCGTTAGCAGCAGCTTACCGCACGTGCTAATACGGGGACCGCGCTCCGGCCGACCGATTAATCATGATGAATGAAATTGGCAGGCGTCATATTTGAGTGCCAATTTTTCTGCTAGAAGCCCTTGTCCCCCGCACAAGACTGGCTTATGTCCACCGCAGCCGAGCTGGCACTCGCCTGCCCGGACTGCCAAAATACCAAAATTCGACAACAGTTGCAAAAACTTAGGAGGACTGCATGAAATTCCGTCCGCTTCACGACCGCGTCGTGGTCAAGCGCATCGACGCCGAAGAGAAGTCCGCTGGCGGCATCATCATTCCGGACAGTGCCAAGGAAAAGCCCTCGCAGGGCGAAATCACCGCCGTCGGCCCTGGTGGCCGTGACGAAGCTGGCAAGCTGATCCCGATCGACCTCAAGGTCGGCGACCGCGTCCTGTTCGGCAAGTGGTCGGGCACCGAGGTCAAGATCGATGGCCAGGAGCTGTTGATCATGAAGGAAAGCGACATCATGGGCGTCCTCACCGACGTTCCGGCTGCCAAGAAGAAGGCCGCCTAAGCCAACCCGTCCCTCATCCTGAGGAGCCGGCGCAGCCGGCGTCTCGAAGGATGAGGCCAAGAGCTCAATCATCTCATCCTTCGAGACGCCCTCCGGGCTCCTCAGGATGAGGATCCAGTTTCAAACGGAGACCAATAAATGTCAGCTAAAGAAGTCAAATTCGGCGTTGATGCCCGCGACCGCATGCTGCGCGGCGTCGACATTCTCGCCAACGCGGTGAAGGTCACCCTCGGCCCCAAGGGCCGCAACGTCGTGCTCGACAAGTCGTTCGGCGCTCCCCGCATCACCAAGGACGGCGTCACCGTCGCCAAGGAAATCGAACTCGAAGACAAGTTCGAGAACATGGGCGCGCAGATGGTGCGCGAAGTCGCTTCCAAGTCCGCTGATGCGGCCGGCGACGGCACCACCACCGCAACCGTGCTTGCGGCTGCGATCGTCCGTGAAGGCGCCAAGGCAGTTGCCGCCGGCATGAACCCGATGGATCTGAAGCGCGGTATCGACCTGGCTGTTGAAGCCGTGGTCGCCGACCTCGTCAAGAACTCCAAGAAGGTCACCTCGAACGAGGAAATCGCCCAGGTCGGCACCATCTCCGCCAACGGCGACGCCGAAATCGGCAAGTTCCTCGCCGACGCCATGAAGAAGGTCGGCAACGAGGGCGTCATCACGGTTGAAGAAGCCAAGTCGCTCGAGACCGAACTCGACGTCGTCGAAGGCATGCAGTTCGACCGCGGCTATATCTCGCCCTACTTCGTCACCAACGCCGACAAGATGCGCGTTGAATTCGACGACGCCTACATCCTGATCAACGAGAAGAAGCTCTCCAACCTGAACGAACTGCTCCCGCTCTTGGAAGCCGTGGTTCAGACCGGCAAGCCGCTGGTCATCGTCGCGGAAGACGTCGAAGGCGAAGCCCTCGCCACCCTCGTCGTCAACCGTCTGCGTGGCGGCCTCAAGGTTGCCGCCGTCAAGGCTCCGGGCTTCGGCGATCGCCGCAAGGCGATGCTGCAGGACATCGCCGTTCTGACCGGTGGTCAGGCGATCTCGGAAGACCTCGGCATCAAGATGGAGAACGTCACGATTGCCATGCTCGGTCGCGCCAAGAAGGTGATGATCGACAAGGAGAACACCACCATCGTCAACGGTTCCGGCAAGAAGGCCGACATCGAAGCACGCGTGCAGCAGATCAAGGCGCAGATCGAGGAAACCACCTCGGACTACGACCGTGAGAAGCTGCAGGAGCGTCTGGCCAAGCTCGCAGGCGGCGTCGCGGTGATCCGCGTCGGCGGCGCGACCGAAGTCGAAGTCAAGGAGCGCAAGGATCGCGTGGATGACGCGATGCATGCGACCCGTGCGGCGGTTGAAGAAGGCATCGTACCGGGCGGCGGCGTCGCCCTGCTGCGCGCCTCCGAGCAGCTCAAGCGCATCAAGACCCAGAACGACGACCAGAAGACCGGCGTCGAGATCGTGCGCAAGGCGCTTTCCGCGCCGGCCCGCCAGATCGCGATCAACGCGGGTGAAGATGGTTCGGTCATCGTCGGCAAGATCCTCGAGAAGGATCAGTATTCGTTCGGCTTCGACTCGCAGACCGGCGAATACGTCAACCTGATCTCCAAGGGCATCATCGACCCGACCAAGGTGGTTCGCGCGGCGATCCAGAACGCAGCTTCGGTTGCGGCTCTCTTGATCACCACCGAAGCCATGGTCGCCGAACTGCCGAAGAAGAACGCGGGCGGCGGCGGCGGTATGCCCCCGGGCGGCGGCATGGGCGGCATGGACTTCTGATCCAGCCACTCAGGCAATCTTCAAGAAAATGCAAAACCCCGGCAGCAATGCCGGGGTTTTTGTTTGCGTAGACGCCGCCAATGGCCGCCACAACGCGGCTATCGCCGGGCTTCCTTTGCAACGCTACGCTGAAGCAAAGGCCTCCTGCTCCCTAAGATATCCCTGTTATGCACAGCACTCCGTAAATATACGATCGTCATATTGACAATCTCAAAAAAAATTCCGCGAGAGTCGCAAATCGAACCGACGCTCCCCTTCTTCTGGCGCAAAGTCGCGTCGGGGCTAAATCAAAGCTCATCAAAAATCGGGTCGAACCACGGAGCGCGAGTTCTCGTCGTGACGCAAGCAAGCGTCGCGGGGAATGCTTTCGCTCGAGCAAAGGGTGATGTTGCGTGAGTGAAAGCACAATGAAAGTCACACAGAACGGAACGAATGTTTTCGGAATGCCGCTGCCGGACTTCTCGAAAATCGCGTTGCCTGGCGTCACCGGCAACGAGCAGGTCCTCGCCCGCGTAAGGGAAGGCTTCGGGAAGATCAGGGCCGTGTCGGAGGAGATGACGGAAGCGCTGCGCGAGACCTATTCGAGCAACGCCAGAGGCACGATCGACTACGGGCTCAAGGTGTTTGAAATCTCAAACGCCAACGCCGTCTCCGCGCTGGATTTCTTCATCCATCTCTTCGGCAGCAAGTCAGCGACCGATGTTTTCGCGTTGTCCGCGGCGCAAACGCGCAAGGCGTTCGACGCCGCGTCCGACCAGAACAGGGAATTGTGGGCACTTGCCCAGAAGCTTGCGACCGAAACGGGTGAGCCGACCAGGAAGCACTTCACCAAGATTCTTCACCAGGCAGGCTAAAAAGCCCGCTTGGTTTACATCCAGAATTCGTTTTGAGAATCGTTGTGAGGAGGGATCCGGTCGGTTGGAACAAGCCCAGCGAGCATGCAGCCCCCCAACTGGCCTTGCTCGATCAGACAGGTGCGCAATGCCCCCCAGTTACCCGCACCGACAAGAGGCGCATTCCAACCGACCGGCGCTTTTCTGCACAAGGCAACAAAGAAAATCGCAAGGGAGGGCGACATGGGTATGGTGATGGTGAAATGTCCGCAAACCGGACACGCAATTCCCACCGGCATCCAGACTGATCGTGAGAGCTTCGGGCGCCGCGCGGTGTTTTTCTCGCGTACCCTTTGCCCGATCTGCCGCACCGATCACGCGTGGTTTGCGCAGGAGGCCTGGGTCGTTGAGCCGAGCATCCGGGTGCGGCGTCGCAGCGCCGCCTCCTCGGCGTAACCGTCGACACAGACCACATCATGATCGCTATGGAGGGACACCATGGGGCGCATGAAAATCTCACCCGAGACGTCCACCTGGCTGCTGCAAGCCAAGGACATTCTTGACGAAGCGCGACGGCTGAAGCCGGGTCCCGAGCGCAAGGAGCTGCGCGAGACGGCGAAGGTACTGCGAGAGATCGCGAAGCTCGAGGCGGCATCCGAGTCATCGCTCGAGCGTGATCGGCGGCCCGGAACCTGATCGGTGGAGGATCTGCTCCTTGATGGGGCTTTCCCGGAACGCCGTAGCGGCAAGAGCGTTTTCCAGCGAAGTGGAGACCGGTTCGCGTCAAGAAAACGCGTCAAATCAAAAATCTAGAGCCCGTTCCGATTCAATCGGAACGGGCTCTAGTCGCGACGTGGAAGGTCAAGCGGTCGCGCGAAACGCGCTCACATGGCATCGCGCTATCTGACTTCGGTCAGAACCGCCGCGCGCGAGTGAGCCGAACTCGTTGAGAAAATCTCCTCGACTTCGAGACGCATGGCGCTGTGGCATTCGCACGCCGCCGCCGCGAGTCGCACCCGGTCGATCTCGATCAGGCCTCGTCGATCGGACCTGATCGCTCCGCGCGCGCGCAGATTGCGCATCAGGAGCGTCACGGTCGTGCGTCGCACACCGAGCATTTGCGACAGCGTCTGCTGGGTGAGCGGGAGCACGTCATGGTCGACGCGGTCGCGAAGCTGAAGCAGCCAGCGAGCCATGCGGGTTTCGACCGGGTGAAGCGCATTGCAAGCCAAACCGAGTTGGAACTGTATCAGCAACGCCCTGATGTGAGCTTGAACTGCCCGCCGGATCGCAGGACTCCGGTTAAAAATGGCGTAAAATCGCGATGCAGGGATTCGAACCGCGGTACCGGCTACGCGAACGACGGCCGTACTGGCCGAAGGTGTTGGGCCGAGCACCGAAAGCGTGCCGACCGCCCCCTCACGCCCTATGGCGGCGGTCGCAACCGTGTGTCCGTCCGCCATGTCGATCATCAATGAGATGGCGCCGCTGTAAGGGAAGATGACGTACTCGATATCGCTACCCGCCCGCGCAAGGACCGCGTCCTGATCGAGGGCGATCACCTCAAGTTCGGGTTCCAACAGATCGAAATCGGTTTCCGGCAATGCTGCAAGAAGGCGATTGCCCATTCCGCCGCGAGGCTTCACTGCGGAGAACCCGCGGTGACGCGTCTGCGGCGTTCTCCATCTGGAGTGTCGCGAAACGGTCGTATCAACATTGAATAAATCTGCTCTCTCTATGCGTACTCACACGAACGTGCTCTCACGCAAAACAACAAACTCCAAACGCTCGGCCGCGAAGCGGACTATCTGCTTGCAGGCCCTCAAGGAGTTAGATGCAAATGGGCCGCCGGACGCAACCGAAAAATACGCGTGGGTAATACGGTAACAGTGCGCGGTGCGGTTCCAATTCCGGCGCACGGCAAGCGCCCGCGATCGACCGGATTGCTCCGCTTTTTAAGCCAATCCCTCAATGACGGCGCAAGAATGCAAATCCCGATCTTGTTGGTTGACGGAAATGAAGGGCCGCCCGTGGGCGCCCCTTCTTCTTCAAGCCGTTTCCGCAGGCTTCAGGCGAACCAGCTTGTTGAGCAGGGCATCAAAACCCTGCCCGTCACCCGCATGAAGGTCGATGCGGCCGACCTTCTCCACCAGCCGCTCGAGGGACTCAAGTTCCTTGAGCCGCAGCAGCAGCGGATTCTCCTCCATCAGCTTGGCGGTGTTCAGCAGCGACCGCGTCGCCGCGGTCTCTTCCTGCCGACGGATCAAATTGGCCTTCGCCACCCGCTCCGCCTCCACCACCTTGTTCACCAGCTCGCGGATCTCGCCGGGAAGGATCACGTCCTTCACGCCGAGCTCCGTCACCTCGACACCGCTGTCCGCGATACGTTCACGGACATAGTCGCGAAGCTCCGCATCGAGCGCTGCCTTTGCGGACAGCACCTCGTCGAGCGTGCGGCCGGCAACCGCCTCGCGGATCGCGAACTGCACCAACCGGTACAGCCACGCATCCACGTCGGGCACGGCGGCGACGACCCGCTCGGGATCGACGATCCGGCGGAACGCCGTCAAGGTCACCCGCAGCGCGATGCGGTCCTTGGTCAGCATCTCCTGCGCGGTGATCTCGACCGCCTGCGACCGCAGGTCGAGGCGCTTGACCTCGATCTTGCGGCCGACGATCCAGAAGGCGTGCCGGCCGGGCGCGAGCCGCTCCACCAGCCGGCCCTCGACATAGAGCAGACCGGCTTCGTGGTTCTCGACCACCGCTTCCGTCACGACCACCGAACGGTTGCGGTCGATCATCGCGAGGTGATGCGCGCTTACACGGGGATCGCTGGTCACGTCGATGCGTTCGACATCGACTGATGTAGCGACCTTCCAGTAGACGCGCGCCTGCCAGGGCGTCATCAGCTGCATCGGACGACCGTCGAGGTTGACGATGGCGACTTCATTCGCCTTGGTCTCGACCGCCTCGAACAGCTCGGCCGCGAGATCGGGGCGCGCCGACTTCAACACCAGGTAACGCTCCGCCGGGAATTCGGCGCGAACCACCTTGAAGATCTCAGCCGTCAGTTCGTTGCGCGGATCGAACAGCCGATGGCGACCGGGTTCGAGCACGCGCTCGACCCTGCCGTTACGCGTCAGCAATGCGCGCTCGCCATCCTTCACCGTCACAGGCATCATCAGCAAATGCCAGCTCATGGCACGCCTCCTTCATTGGCTTTCCGGCCCGAGGTCGGAAAGCGGGTTTTATTTCAAAAGGAAGTGAGGACGCGAACGGCGCTTCCCATGAGTACGGCGGGCCGTGGCTTGAGCTTGCAGGATGACGGGCGCACGCGCGCAATCGCTCGACGAAGTGTCGAGCGTTCGAGCGGAGCTCCCGGCATCGGCGCAAGCGGTATCCACCGCAGCACAGAGCCGGTCTCACAGTGTCTCAGGTTCGGACGAAAGGCCTTGCGGCAATACGGCCGGACTGCGACTGAAGCGCGCGTCCGGTCCCCTTCAATGGGAAATTCAGTTTTTCAGGCTGAACCGGAGCGTTGGAACGGGATTCGAACCCGCGTCACGATGATTAGCAGTCATCTGCTCTACCACTGAGCTATCCTTTTGTTGTGCAAGAGACCGGAATCGAACCGATGCCTTCGGGTTTCACCCGACGCTCTCCATGAGCCACACCTCGCGACTTCATTCGGCGGAACACGAAACCGGAAACCGGCTCGCGCCAGTCGGGATCTCAGAGAGCCCGAACCCATGGCCTAGCGAAGGAGCGGGCTAATAGACCAAACATCTTTCGGTTGCAAGCGTGTTTTTCAAATTCCGGAAGCGCTGTGGCCTCGCTGTCGCAGGCAACGGCGCCATCAACGAACCAGCTCGGAACGGATGCCCGGCGTGGATGTCGCCGATCCCGGAGGAGAATATGATCATCCCAGCACGGAAAGATCAGCCCGACGGGCAAGTAACTTCTGATTTACGGAATTCTTGTCAAGTCATGGAATCAAAGATATTTCGCTTTATCCGAAATGAAAATCAGGGCATGAATATGCCCGTCTCACCCGACAAGAGGGACGGATCATGATCGTCACGAACGTGCGGTGGGATGCGGTGGACGCGAAGTGCGCAAGACGAAACGCATGACGCGTACGGCGAAGTCGTGTGGTCCTGACGCCCCGATGCTGGCGTCAAGCGCTAAAGAAGCTAACGCTTCTGAGGGGCGACGGTGGCAAAAGTGCATGGCTCACCGGGGAGATCGCGTATAAGCCGTAAAGCCATTGCGCAGGGAAGGCCGGATGCTCTCCGCTGAACCTGTATGCTCGTGTGCACTTTGTTTTGTGCAAACCGCACGCGAGACCGCGGGTGCAGCGCGCACCCGGCCTTCCCTGCGCCCTCTCCTTCAAGGGCGAAAGTTATTTGCAAACCTCGGGCGCAATGCGTCGCGAGAATGTTGACTCACATCCGCACGGATTCCCCGACATGAAGCAGAATTTCTCCTCATGATAGGGGTAGGGAAGGCTTTTGGCCTCCCCTCCCTCCGAACCGTACGGGCGGTTTTCCCGCATACGGCTCTCCAGTTGCTGGTTTCCTCATCGTGGATGTCTCGCGTGTTCAAGCGCTGTTGCA
>Ga0307517_10000061_pt1 | contig 148362 bp, 149 predicted proteins | sample 23_EM_MG_FD_194515 | JGI IMG/M metagenome (GOLD analysis project Ga0307517, IMG submission 194515) | Populus trichocarpa ectomycorrhiza microbial communities from riparian zone in the Pacific Northwest, United States - 23_EM | ecosystem: Host-associated > Plants > Roots > Unclassified... | reverse complement strand
TTGTTTTTGTTATTTCCTCCGTGCCCCCCCCCCCCCCCCCGTGATTCTCACCGTCTACGATAACTGCAGCCACCGACTAGCTTCGTACTCGAGTACGCACATAATCTACGCTCGCCTGGCCCTGCGTCTGCCCACTGCCTAACACAGGAGGAGAAACCTACTCGAGTACGAGTACTGTACATAGCCACGCCCATTTACTTGCATTCACTGGTATTTCTGCCGCTCTGACCTCTTGCCCCAGCTGCCGCACGGCCTGTACGATACCCATCTAACCCACTACGGCACTTATCGTCTCGAGGACTATTACGGTATCGGTGTCGGCCAACAACTCAGCACTTCGATGCGGTGGTCTTGGTTTTTCCTTCTTCCTCTCTAGATATCATACCATACCTGAACCCTAGCAGCTCAAAGTTCACTATGGTATATAGCTCTCACCTAGTCAGCCAGATAGCACAGACCACCCCTCAACAACAATGACTACCAGGTAAAGATAGTGGGCTCTTATGTGTTATTTCGAAGCTTAGCTAACAAACTTGGCCATACGTGTGCAGATATCGTGTGGAATATGCTCTTAAGGTGAAATAATAATACCGCTCCCCCGCTCCTTTTTATTTCTCAATTATTCCCCTTTTTCGTCCCCCGGCTATCGGACAGTTATACTGATCTACGCTCCTCTCTGCCTCTTCTTTTAAGGCTCATCGCCGTGATGCCCTCATCGAGTTTATTAAAGGCCTATTGGCAGTGCCTTTCGTTCTCCACTCCCAACCCACTACCGCAGCCGGAGATGCTTCATTCCGTGTCATGGCAGTCGAAGCTCGCCGTCGCTACCGTGAGATCATGAAAGATGTGGAGGAGCTTATTAATGACCATAGTAATGAGAAAACATAGTCCCTCATTTATTCTTTCCCCACTGACAGTTTCAAGTTGCTTATCAAAGTGCTGGTACCCCTGAACGTTCAAAGCTTCGGTTTCTTGTGCCTTCCGTCGGAACCTTCTTTACTCCTCTGCTTCTCGAAAAGGCCTTTGTTGCACAAGATGCTCGCAGATCTATATCCAATCGCCGTTTCGTTGCCCCTTCATTCAATGATATACGATTGATTCTTAACACCGCCCAGATCATGTCTTTGACAACCTTAGGTGGGCCTTTGAAGCTTGTCACCTTTGATGGAGACGTTACTCTCTACGATGACGGCCAATGCCTCGTTCCTGCAAACCCAGTCATACCACAGATACTTCAATTGATGCAGAAGGGACTCTGCATCGGCATTGTGACGGCAGCCGGATATACCGATAGTGTGAAATATATGGAACGTCTCCACGGCCTTTTAGATGCCATCAAGGATTCGAAAGATTTGACGGAAGATCAAAAGAGTAACCTCATCATACTCGGGGGGGAAAGTTCCTATTTATACAAATTTTGCCCTACGTCTCCAACACTTCTTATTGCCGAACCACGGGAGAATTGGGAGTTGGACGAGATGCGTACTTGGTCAGAAACAGATATTCAACGCCTCCTCGATATTGCAGAGACCGCCCTTAGGGAATCCATATCTACCATGAAGCTAAAGGCTAGTATTCTCCGAAAGGAGAGAGCTGTCGGGATTATACCCACTATTCCAGGTATTAGGTTCGAGCGGGAACAGCTGGAAGAAGCTGTGCTTGCTACACAAAAGACCTTGGAGCTCAGCGATATCGGCCGCAAGCTTCCCTTTTGCGCATTCAATGGTGGGAACGATGTGTTCGTTGATATCGGGGATAAGAGATTTGGTGTTCTGTGCTGTCAGAGGTTCTTCGGGAATGTCACCGGTGGTCAAACTTTGCACATTGGTGGTAAGTGCTGAAGATTGAAAGGATTTCTCTTATAGCTAACAGTACAATTTTTATAGACCAGTTCTTATCGGCTGGCCACAATGACTTTAAGGCACGCATGGCTGGAACTACAGTGTAAGCGAAATACCCCCGCTTGTATAGGAGATGGTTACCTCACTGACTATCTGTAGATGGGTTGCGAGCCCGGCGGAGACAGTCAGTAGTCTCGACGAGCTATGGAACCTCCTTGAGTATGGTATACCTGAAGAATACGACGAGTGATGGATTCAAGTCACCTTCACGTTTTATGGTACTGGCAGAGGCTGTTATTTTAATGCTGTGTGTTGGAAAATGTAGATACACGGTGTTTTATATGTCAGGTTTCTGCCTTTGTGCAGCGCCTTCGCACCCCAAATAAAGACATCCTTCGAGTAGAGAATAGACGGGCATCCGCCAGGATCAGTTTAGGAGAATCAGCTGCACACCACATGGTCGGACGTCATGACCTAGGGGAGTTTTAACGCTTCAGACCACCCCTCTGTAACATCAGGTGTTTGGGTTTCTATATGAGAAGGCGAGTGATAATACATGAAAATGCGGGTTGCAGCCAACCACCAGTAGATACAGAGGGAGCATGTGAAATTCAGGAAAGGTATCTACATGGAAAGATCTACCAATGTGTGCATTATAGCTTCCCGGTTGAGTTTTTGAAACGCCAATTCATAGCGGTAAGAATGGTATAAATTGACCTAAGGCAAATGCAATTAGCAAAGGCGTCTTTTCACGTCACGAGGGGTCATTAGGGTAAACTTGTACACACTTGATGTTAGGAGTCTCTACCCCAACCTTCTCTGCAGCCCTCCAAATATTCCCGCACAGAACCTCAGCCTCCATTTGAGCACCCTTTCGTGCATCCTGGAGCATGCTAGGCACGATCGGTGGGGCTTTAAGGGTCCAGCTAACATGATCTTCAATCAGAGAATCAATTGGATCCATTTTGACGCCCAATGCCTCCGCAGTGACAACGATCTCCCGGAGTAAATTGATAACCAATTCCTTCGCCTCGGGTGAGCTCTTAATGAACGACTGAGTATCAAGCCCTGTGACGGCGCAAATTGTATTCCAAGACCCGTTCCAGGCAACCTTACGCCAGCGCTCGCACTGAATATCTTTATGCACAGTGACATTACATGATGCCCCAAGGACGTCGCCGAAGAACTGGATCTTCTCTTGCTCCTTCTCGGGGAGAGGGTTCTCCGGGCCAATTCGCAAGTGGTTCACTTTGCCTTCCTGACGGATCTCACCTGGGACCGGCTGCGAGATGGTGATGTAGAGCACCCCCGACGCGATGGGGTTCCCGGGGAAAGCGAGGTGATAGGGTTCTTCGATACTCACACCGTTCTTGATCAGGATTATGGGGGTGGTCTCCGGCAGGGACAGCCTTGCGAGCGGGGGCTTGCCGCCAGCGAAGGCGTCGGGGTGGGACTTTGTCGTGTCTAGGACGTAGTCATAGATGGAAGTGTCCTCGATTTCATCCAGGGAGGAATAAACCTTCGTGGGTCGGAAGGTATGGTTGCCCCAGAGGACACTGCGCACGGTGAATCCAGCGGTCGAGACTGTGGGGTAATTGCTGCGACAGACAAGTGTGGTGTGGACTTTTGCAAGCGGTGAGATGGAGAGGAGGTATGAGTAGAGGGCGCCCACGGCTATTGAGAGTTAGCAAATGGGAGACGCAGGACAAATTGGGGGGGGGTCTGCGGAGCTGTGACGTACATCCCCCGCCGAAAACGAGGACATGAATCTCTTTCTTTTTCTCCATGTTGATCTTCTACGGTAGTACCCGAGACTTGGATTGAAGGAGGGGGGAGGGGGTACAGAATAGTAGAGTGGGAGAGAAATGTTTGTGTTATGCACCGGTATATAGCCGTGTTGGTTTGTCTCAGCGTGGTGCAGTTTGGCGGAAGTAGAAGGTGGGGTAAAAGAGCCTCGGAATATAGAAGTTCTACTTATACCTATCATGGATAGTAGAACCTACGGTACAAGGGGGCCTAGGTCAGTTGCCGTACCACCAATCAAAAGAGCCCTAGGGCTTCCGAAGCCAAATAGTAAATTAGTGCCGGATTATTAAATTTTTTTCCCTCTTCTACCCCTCCGGTTTACCAAACCTGTATCACACCATACAAAATTATTAGCCTGAACGAAACAATTCTACGAGTGATCCCTTGTGAGGCTCGGAGATTTTTCCCCAACGCCAAGCTCCCGGCTAAGTCCTGTAACCAAGAGAATTGGGCGGGACGGGTCGGAGAGTTTGGGAAAAAGGTTTAACTTTCCTCCTTTTTTTCTTTCTTTTTTCCCTCTCTTCCCCCAGCGGTCTTTTGGGTTCGCTTTTCTGTTTACTCTTCACTCTTTTACCGTACAATACTTGTGCTACGGTATACCATATCTCTGAATTTAGTGAATACGGTAGGTAGCTTGGGAAAAAAAGAAAGAAAAAAAGTCCCCCCCCCCCAGTTACGGAAAACTGCGTGATGGCGGCTAGGGAGAATGTCTCTGTGGGGATCGTTGGCATGGGTGACATGGGGAAGATGTATGCTAGGGTGATTGCAGCAGCGGGGTGGAGGTTTGTTACACATTCTTTCCTTCCCTTTTTCACTCACTCTTTTTGGGTAGTGCTAAAAACCGAGCTTGAAGTGTCAATGCTTGCGACCGGGAAGACAAGTTCGAAAGCTTGAAGAAGGAATTCTCCCGTATGTAATCCTGCTCTCCATAGCCGAGATTCCCGAATGACTGATCGAGGATCTGGCGAGGAGGTGCTTAGAGACCGAGAATATACACATCTATGCAAATGGCCATCTGGTCTCCCGAATTAGCGATTATATTATGTATGCTGTTGAAGCGGAGCTCCTTGATACCGTTGCCGCCGCCTATGGACCTTGTACCCACTCGCCCTCCTGTTAGAGAACAACGGGGGAGAAGCTGATTTTTCACCACAGCAACGAAGCTAGGCGCTATAGTCGGGGGTCAAACTTCGTGCAAAGCTCAGGAGGTCAAGATTTTTGAGAAATATCTTCCCCCCGATGTAGACATTGTGTCGTGTCACTCTTTGCATGGCCCTACGGTTAACCCCGCTGGGCAGCCCTTGGTTTGTTCATCCGTCACGAAGCTATGTACGGTCAATTGATGTGTTGTAACTCCTAGGTTATCATAAGGCACAGAGCGTCGGGCGAAAGTTTCAAGCTCGTGGAGGATATTCTCTCCTGCTTTCGTTCCAAGCTGGTTTACTTGAGTGCAGAGGAACATGACAGGATCACGGCAGACACACAGGCAGTCACACATGCGGCGTTTCTCAGGTGCTCCCAAGTATTTTTCTGTATAGATGGCGACCATTATCTAATGTGAAGTTTAGCATGGGAACTGCCTGGACAGCAAATAACCAATTTCCCTGGGAGGTAACTCGCTGGCAAGGTGGAATTGAAAACGTCAAGATAAACCTCACTTTAAGGATCTACAGCAACAAATGGCATGTGTATGCAGGTTTAGCAATTCTCAATCCCGCAGCCCAACAGCAGATACGGCAATATGCTGCCTCGGCTACGGAGCTCTTCAAGTTGATTTTGGAAGGCAAGAAGGAAGAGCTGTCTAGAAGGATACGCTCTGCTGGGGAATTCGTCTTTGGGAAGCAAAAGGACCAGGAGCTGTTGTTACGGGATGACATCCTCGACAAGTTCAGTCTCAGCGGGGTGCCTCTACATGAGCGAAAGCCGAACAGCCACCTGAGTCTGCTGGCGATGGTGGATTGCTGGCACAAGTGCAATATTGTGCCATACGACCATATTATTTGCTCCACACCTGTGCGCTTTTCCCCTTCGTTGTCTCACCCCTGCTTACGCGGGGTCATCGCTTGTCGGAGCTAATCTTTCATCCAATCATCGGAAAAACAGTTATTCCGGCTCTGGCTTGGAGCAACGGAATATCTCTTCCGCCAGCCCGCTCTTCTCGATGATTGTCTACGTTTCGCCATGGAGGATGACACCTTCCGTTCCGACGATCTAGAATTCACTTTTGCAGCCAGGGTAAGATAGGAACCAAATCCAAAATCTTCATTTAAACATATCCGTTACCGGCCCCCACCGAACCAAACTAAACTGAGCCAAATCCTCATCACCTCATCACAATCATCACCATTCCTGCCCTGCACGATTATAGAGGAAATATAATAAGGCAGAACACTTCCAAACGCAATCACTCGCTAACGGGGTAAAATAAAATAGGGTTGGAGTGACACGGTGAGTTTCGGCGACTTCGATGCATATAAAGAGCGCTTCGAAAAGCCCCAAGCGTACTTTGGGCCGCGCTTCGAAGATGCGATCAAAGTGGGGAACCAGATGATTCGAACTATTCTCGAGCGGACTGCGGATATGGAGAGGGCCCGGTCGAAGGAGTAGTGGCATCGTTCCCGACATGGCATGGTCAAGTTTGGTCGCTGTACTTTATCTTTTCTACTTTGTGCTTGAGCTCAATTGAATGGAGAGGGAGAAAAAAAAACGTCAATACAGTACGGGTATCGTATGGTATCATACACCGCTTCGTCTGCGATGTGCCACGCTATGCAATGCAAACCCTGAAGATCCCCACGCGATTATAAAGTGAAAAAATAAAAAAATACTTCCCTCCCTTCATGAACCCCGGCCCGATGTGTATGCAAACGCACCGGTAGTAGATAGCATAGTCCAACCCAACCCAACCCAACCCAACCAAGCCAATCCCATGGAACCCGTTCACCAATACGGCAAGTCAAACCTCAGCGCCACTGTCCACCCCCCTGCGAATAATACTCCTCCGCATACCCTTGCCCTTGCCCTTGCCCCTGTCCATGCCCTTGCCCGTGATGATACAGTTGCTCATAGTGATGATCCGGCTGGTAGGCCGTAGCTGTGGCTGCGGCACTGCTGCTGGAGGGGTGTACTTGCACGGGTAGGTAGTGCGGTAAATGAGTGTTTACGTGTGCGGTTGAAGTTTGATTCGTTTCCTGCTTATACGAAAATGTGGGAAGGGGGGGGAAAGCTATTTGTTGGTATTTTGTTTTTTGTTTCATTTGTTTTTTTTTCCCCAAAAAAAGGGGAGGGAGGGGGGGGGTTGATAGTAGAGAGAGAGAGGGGGGGGGGGGGGTATTAGGGGGCATTAAGGCATGATGGGGGGGAGAGGTGATATTAAGGGTTTGGTAGATATATATAATGTGATTTGAAAAGACCAGCAGATCAGATCGGATCGACACCAGACCAATTCCTACTACTCCACAATGGAATGGAAAGGAAAGAGTGAGAGTGAGAGAGAGGGAAGGGGAGGGGAAAAGGAAAGGGTAAGGGTAAGGAAAAAGATGCAAAAGTCACCACCACCACCAATTACAAAACCCATATAACACAAGAAACTACCACCACCACCACCACCACCATCACCACCATCATCACCACCACCACCTCTCCTCCACCCCAAATGCAAATGTAGATTCAAAAATAATAAAAATAAAAAAAAGTCAAGAAAATCAAGAAGAAGAACCACCCACCTCTCTCTTCCTCTCCTTCTTAAAATAGAACACCAAATACGCCACGCCGACCACTCCCGCCACGACCGAATACGCAATCACGGCACCAGTGGGAGCATCTGTCTTTGGCAGCGACAGCCCAACCCCGCCATTGATGATGCCAAAAACGATTACGAAACGTCCGAGCCAGATGTGCCCGTAACTCCAGATGCTCCGCTTCTGCGTCTTCAGGTATATACTGTGCTGGATCTGGCCGAGCGATGCTTGCACAACCAGGAGCGCGATTATGATTGTGCCACAGTATTGGTGGGGCGTTTCGTAATGCTATATCATTATTATTATTATTATTCGTTATTATTATTGGCTATTGATATTTTCGCCGGAGCCGGCAGGAGGAGGAGAAGAGGGGAGGGAGGGAGGGAGGAGGGCATACAGATTCGGACAACTCGCTCCGCCAAATGCCCATTCCCATGCCCACCACTGCGAGTATAAAGTTTAGGATTTGCACGCCGCGGTGGAGAGCGAAGGCGTTCGGTATACGGTTGTTTAGAAGGCGGATTAGTGCTGCGCCGAAGGGGAAGCAGAGGATGAAGACTACGCCCATTATGACACCTGTAGATGTGCACCATGGTTTTTGATTATTATTTGATCATCTCCTTTTTCTTCGGTTTGACGGTTTCAAAATGCAAGCAAACAGTGCGGGATAAGCAAATTGGGAAGTGAAGTGATAGAGGCCTTCCTCTTTTGGTGACTCTTCAGGAAAAAGGAAGTTCGCCCTGGGTATCTCATGCGACCAAGATGGATGAGTAAATGTGCGGTGATAATGAAAAAAGGACAATTGAACCTCCGCCATCTTTGGCATAAAGGAGATTAGACACTATAGGATAAGGTTGTAAGAAATATGCAGCTGCAGATGTGCAATCCAGGCACGGTGATGAGTATCGTATGGTAATCCTGTCACTCACACCAAGATATATATAAAATCCAAAAAACAACAAAAACAACAAAAAACAACCCAGATGCTATCCTACAACAACCAAGAATAAATAGCATAACTCGCAAAGCTGAATATCATACCATGCGCAATAAGAACTTTGTCGGCCTTCGTCAGTGGCGCCGCGATACTCGAACTCCCAGAGGCGCTGCTGGTCGAGTTGAGGCTCGCAAATGGGTTCTGCGAATCACCCCCGGTAGCCTGCGTCAGGTCGAGGCCGTAAAAGCCGTTCTGGACGTGCTGGTTGAGGGATTGGGATTGGGAGCTTGAGGTGACCTTCTGGTTGCCCATGGCCCAGATGAAGTTTTGGCTTGTCGAGTTCACGTTGAGGCTGCCACCGTCCCAGGATCTGCAATTGCTGCCTTTGGGAATGTTAGTGCATGGGTATGGGAAGGGCGAATAGGGGGGAAAGGGAAGGAACATTTGATGTTTGCAGTCATTAATCCATCCTGGACTCCGCTACCCCCAAGTAGTTCAAACTTTATTGATGACTCGTATTTCGGTTCGAATTCACCTCTAGATCGTCCCGTCCTCGTTGTCAGCGCCTGAATCCCTCTCTCCTATCCCACGAAGAGCCACAAAGATAGAGATGCAAAAAACCTACTTCCCAAGTCTAGGCGAAACCGTGACGTTCCCACTCCCACTTTGATAAATAATAAAGATCAAGGCACCCTTCATCGCTGAGCCAATTCCTGTCCCGGCCCATCCCGCGCTCGTCGGTCCCTGAATCTGCAAGTAGACATCCTCCCCAGAAGCTGGGATATTCCAGTTGACCGCAAACTTCGAACCCGAGCTGCTGAAGCCTTGCACTGGCGATGAAGAGCCCTGCGCGTATGTGAGTGTCGCTATAGCAGAGTAAGAACAAGTTTCGTTAGCACGCTCTCTTTACATTTATTTGTCTCTGTGCGTTGTCACGTTGCGATCCAGGCAAACAGCAGACAGGCAAGGTAAGTTGAGGAAGGAAACGGGACAAACGAACCAGCAGAGATCACTGTCGTGGCAACCAAGCTCTTAAAAGAAACCATTTCCCTGGCCCCCGATCTTCTTTGCGTGCGGTCGTATGTTTTATTATGGTCGGATGGATCGCGCGATGTATACCCGGCACAGCAATGTTTTCAGCGGACCAGATGGATAGACAAACGGACAAACAGACAGATATATAAAATGAAGGGAGGGGTCAAGTAAGGCAGAGGGCAGGGACAGTGCTTCATAACTGTTGGAGAAGAAAAAAAGGGGACCTTCTTATTGCTCCGCTCACTTTTCTAACAAAGCACCATCCTTCCAAAAAGCAAAAAAGAAATCACGACGGTGAACCCAACTACTCGAGTAACTGGCGAGTGTGAGTTAACCCTGCTCCCTCACCTTCCCCCTCCATCATTCCTCCAAAACAGGCTGCCAGAGAGAAGAAAAAGTAAAAAATAAAATATAAACTGAGACATGGTATTTGGAAGTGAAAAAAGTTACCAGGGGAGGAAAGGGACAACCTGAACATAGTCTAAGCTAGCTAGCCAGCGCTACTGTAGATTTCCACTTTCTCGCCCTGTAAAACATGGAGAATGGCCACACTGTGTGATTGGTTATTGTTTGAAAAGGGGTCTCAGATCTCAGAAGAAAAAAAAAGCTGTGTATGATACCCCCGCTCACTCGGAAGGAATATTATTGGCTACGGCTTTGGGGCTGAGTAAGCCACATCGAGCAAAAGCAAAAGCCATAAGCTCTTTTTGCAAGAAGAAGTGGAGCCCGGGAACACCTTTCAGGTGGACCTGCCGGGCTTTCCGAGCTAGGCTGGGCGGCAATGGCTGAATTTGATAAGGAGAATGTTTTTCTTTTTTTTCCAAATATTCGAGACGTTAGCTTGCTTGGATTTGATATTATCATGATGCCGTAAACTGGTCGCCTATCGCATTGCATTGGGCGGATCCAGCCTCACGCTTACTCGAGTAGTGCACACTGCACAGCTATTCCGGTAGTTCGGGAAACCTTAACTCACACAAACATGATGGCAGCCCATGCACGACGAAGCGGAACCCCCTTCCAGCCACAGTGCAGTATTTCATGCACAGTAACAACCTCCCCTTCCTAAGAAACCGGTAACTTACTACCGGTAGTAGATGTGCATATCACATCATAACCCGATGGCAAAAAAACCAAGAAAAAAAGAACGAGAAACAAAAAACAAAACAAAAAGGAAAAAAAACTCACAATTGCGATCTTCTCAATCGCCCTCACCTCGTATAACCTCTGTCGATCGCCCGAGCAAGGCAAGGCGGGGAAGGGAACAAAGCCCTTCGGGCATGATACCCCGCCCCGTTCTGTCAGCGAGTACGCAATCCTTAACATCATGCTTCATGCTCAACTCGACTTCTTGAAGGAGGAGGGTGTTGATATTATGGATACGGTAACACTGCCCGTCGGAACTGCGATTGATGTGCAGAGTACTCGAGTACACAGTAATACCAAGCCGGACCCGCCCCCGTCCCCGTCCCCGTCCCGTACGAAGCGGACGGGGGCACGTGGGAGGTCCCAGGTTCAAGTACCGTATCTTACAAAAGTACAGTGCAAGTACCGGGCATATCCCAACTTATTCATTCATTCATCCGTTGATTCACGCGTGCCCTGTCATACACTGCATACATATATCATACATACGGTACTCGAGTACAGAACTGATCGGCACGGATAAGGCAGCAAGAACCAATTGAAACAAAAGCCCTACTCGGACAATAGCCCCATTACAGTACTTGTTATCATAGAAGCACAGCCAAAAAACTAGTTATCTAAGAGATCCCCGCTCCTCACCTTCCACTTCTGTTTTAAAATAGGCAATGTTCTCTCAAGGTATGATATAATACTTTATTACAAGGAGGGGTAGGTACTGTACGAGTACCGGTACTCGTGTCTCCGCGCCAAGATTGGGCACCTCTTTTGGAATAGCCTCCCCGAACCCATAAAAAGCATACTGGTAGTGTGCAGGCTGCTTTCCTCTAATTAGAAGCTTCATGGTGGGAAAAAGCCCATCCAACTTGCACGAAAGACATCCAATTACACTTGTAAAGAGCGACGGGTGGCCCCTCTGGTAGCACCTGAAAGGATTCTTCCTTCCGCGCTGCTGTTTCCTATGCTATCAACTTGCGGACTCCAGAATTATGTAGATACTGAATTCCTATCCTCCATGAACAGCGGAGAACCAGTCGATAACATTTCCTGCCAGATCCAGGTTGCTTGAATCGTGAGGTCATTCTTGTATATCTGGCCCTCACCTACTGGCACTGTTCACTCCCATTTAAGCAGCCCGAACACTACCGTATACTTTTTATGAGTTAGGGGAGGAGGCTATTCCTAAAGAGGTGCCCAATCTTGGCGCGGAGACACGAGTACTACAGCCATCGGGACCATATTAGAAACTCTACGGAAGTGGGTGTACGCGTAACTCCCTCCCTCCCCTCTCTCTCTCCGCTCCGCACGTTTGCCTGAGGCGTGCGTTGCATTATCATACAACAACGGGTCTGCCAAAACCCTACGGATAATAATACTGTGCGTTGCTCACTGTCGGCCTCACTATCTTGGCGTTTTGCACAGCCTACTTGCCTAGACTTATAGAACCTGCCGGCCTACATCATCATCATCATTATCATCATCATCATCATAGGGAAGGGTTTGTAATGATGGGATGGGCATGTGGGGGGAGGATTTGCAAGAGTATCATAATAATACGGTACCGGTACGGCAACTCGACCGCATTAATTATCGGAAAGACATACTGTAACCCTTGTCCTCAACGGAGGTCCGTACAGTATGAGGATGGGGGGTTACGAATTTTTATTTTTATCTCTATCTCCTTCGATTACTGCGGAACTTGGAGTCTACCGGTATCATACATACCATACGATAAGGATGCCAAGCACATTTTGCTTATATCCGTTTCATCTATTATCTACCTGATGGTGGTGGTGGTGGAGGAGGAGGAGGAGGAGGAGGAGGGCAGTGCCGTGGTATATAGGATTGGAAATTGGGAAATACGAAAGTAGCTGTGTTACTGCTACCTACGGTACGGTACTTGGTAAATAAGCACTGTACGGTGTCTACCGGCTGGTGGAGGACGAGTCTCGCGGCTTATTATTATTCCGCTATCAAAAATAATATCGTATCACATAACTTCACCGCCATGATGTCCGTTCTTCATTTCCTTTCCTTTTGCACAAGACGTTCGAGTGCTCGTCAAGGACTGAATTGCGGTGCATAGATTTTCACCACGGTCAATCATTCCGCGTACCGCGCCCCCAGAATGAGAGGGGGGAGCGTCCGTCGTCAATTGCACTATATCTAGGCTAGCCTATCGCGCATGTCTAGCAAGAGAGAGAAAAAGCCACTGCAAAGATTTTGAGAGTCAAAGAAAGTAGGAGCAGAGATAAGAGAGAGATGACATTCAGTAAGTACTCTAGGCGCTTAAATACCATACAGGTAGGACATCACTAGAAACATAAAAGATAGAAGACAAAGGGAATTTTTTTTAAGACTGTAAATCAACAGACCGGACCGCACGCCATGTCTCCCACATGTAAACATTCACTAACTTTTTCGTCGGGCCTCCATCCCGTCCAACCGCCCTCCCCGCAAACTCCAGTTTAATTCCCAACCCAAACATTGCAAACTCCGACAAGCACCCGATTTAAAAACAAAACAAAACAATACCTTTTGGAGAGGAAAGGACAGGTAAGCTTAAGAAAAATGCATGAACAAAAAATCCAAATGAAGAGGGGTGAAGCAAAAAACTCCGACCCAATGATGGTAATGTCTTTGCCAACCATTTATGATGTTCCCTGTTGGGGGGTGTTTCTCAAGATGGCGACTTGGTGTACTCCCCCCGTTTTGGCTTCCCCTCCTCGTGTTGCGCCGTGTCTGCTTTTCGCTTTGTGGTAATGACAGGAATTGCGCACTCTATGACCTAGATACCTACCCCCCCCCCGAGAATAGAAGCGGTGGTTCATGTCATGGGCAGGGATATGCTCCTTAGAGTTCCCTCTCTTAATTTTTTTCAGCGCAGTTTTTTTTTTTTCCTTTCTACATTTTTCTCTAGCCACCAGTAAGTAAATCAAAAGTACAGCAAGCAAGGCAATTGAGTTTTTCTGTTAATCCAGAGTATGTGTTAGAACACACATCCGGTGGAATATGGGAGGAGAGGAAATTCTTACTTTCAAACTCTGCATTCTGTTAATGCTGGGAATTTGCCCGCATTACGGCCTTCGTCAAGGACGCTCTTAAAGTTAGATGAACGGATGTTTTTCTGCTCCACGCAGTCGTGGTAATGGACCGGCACAATGCGGCACCGTTGCAATTCGCGGAATCCGTCTTGCCACAAATGATGACATGCAAGAAAGATCTTGATGTCCATATGCTGTAGACTCTGGCCGTACTTACTAAGGGCATGGCAGAGATCTACGCCAATTTCTTGCTCTCTCTTGGATATATTTCCGTAGTGGTTGATCCAAATCCAGAATGAGAGGCGTGTCAATTGGTTGGGCATTTTTTCCAACACCTGCGCAATACCTATAAAAAAACAACCACCATTAGTCATAGTGACGCTAGGACGGAGATTAGTAAGACAGGAACATACCTTTGGATGTAACTAATGGACAATCGATAATGAGTAAATCATTTAAGCTGCTAAGTTTCCTACAGAGTAGGAGGAGGATGTCATCAGTAATCTCGTAGGACCTAGTGAGATGAATCTGGGTTAATTTGAAAGTAGATGCTTTTTCACTGTGGAATATGTTCTCAGGGATCCTGATAGCTGTAGGAGCACTCCTCATAGAAAGATCCTGCTCTTGCGAAATCACAAGTTTCTTTAACTCGGGTGTATTCCTAATAATGTTTTCCCAGACCCTCTCTCCTGTTGCAATTTTCTCACCCTCATCCCTCATACGGACCTCCCTAAGGTTCGGGAACTTCTGCATTGACACTAGTTTGTTGAAGGCAGGGACCACGTTAGGCATATCAATAGACATAACGTGAATGAGAGAGCATCCCTGCATTAAATCCGGCAGCAAACGAAGGGCATCGACTTGCTCCACAGGAACGGTTCTAGAGTTGCGGTCACGGTTGTTATAGCTTTGGTAGCTCGCTTGTGGGCTGAATGGTCGTACTGATATTCGTAGGGATCGGACTAAGGCTCCTATATTTTGATTCTGGGATACAGTACGTGCAAACAGCTCCAGATTCGACCACTCACTCAAATTGACGTATTTGCATAGGATCTCTTGACCGAGAGTGCGCCAACGGTGACAAGTCCTGAGTACGCTGCAAAGGCCTTTATATTGAATCTTGTTAAAGGTTGAGGGGGCCTCAAAGCTGCACCCGTATGTGAGGTCCTTCGTTTTAACCTGGACTTCTGGTAAGACACCGTCTGCGGCATAACTAAATATCGCATAGAGCACTTCCTCCGGTAACTTTTTGATACCACCGCGACCCCCGAGGGAGCGTCCACGGGAAACGGACTCGCTTGCATCGCCATTATTGCGGGACCTATGTGGGTTTCTGTTGTGGCCCCTGAATACCACCAACTTGCCATCGACCCCTTCGGACATAGTTGGCTCGCCAGTTCTGTTTACAGGCATGGGGGGTTTGCTGACTTTGTGATGGGATACGGGTTTCCTAGCTTTGTGTTCTGGAGTAGATTGTTTGACAACGCTGTTTCCTGATGTCTGTGGCTCGCCAGCGTTGTCCACCAGCACAGGCGACTCCCAATTTTTGCCTTCAGACATTCTAGGCGATTCCTTTGACTCCTTTGCCTTATACTTTTTCGTAGGGCGCAATTTCCTAGTTTCTTGTTTCCGGGGGTTCGGGAAGCTACCTGGATCTTCGGGCAGTTCAAATACGCGCCCCACTTGTGACACCGGGGGTCCAGTTTTATTCCCGACTGCTCCATCAAAGCTCTCAATAATAGCTCGATCAAGGGGGACACCCGTATTCCACTCGTCGTCAGTAAGGCCAGTCTGGGAGGATTTCTTATCCCAATCCCAGTCCCAAGCACTAGAAGTCTCATTCCCGGAATCAGACTCATTCATCCACGGGAGAATCTCCGATTCCTCCGAGTCACTTTGTTGAGAGTCAGACTCTCCTTTAGCAGAAAACTGACCAGGCTTCTGCAGGCTCACAGCAAGTGCCATCTTGGCTTTCTGAAACATTGTTAGTTGATGGAGGCGTGAAGGGGGGAATACACGTACATCTCGAGGCGTGAGGCAAGGCTTCCGCGAGCCACCGGGAGCCCTGAGAGGCTTTTCTGGTTTGGGGGGGACTGTTATTCCGAAATAGTTTGTAACGTTTCGAGCAGAGCACTCCTTAGTAGTTCTAGTATCGCTCTTGATTGGCTTGCTTCCTGCTTGGATACAATCCCTAGTTTTTCGAATAGCGAGAGAGCCTCCGCTGTCCAATCCACTAGATTGACGTTTTTCTCCCAATAGAGGGGGGCTGTCCGGTGGTGCAGAGATCGAAGAGCTTGGATCAGACCTAATAGAAGGGGTTGAGTCATTGGCGGAAGGAGGTATCATCGCTCCTTCAACATCCAGCATCTCGCAAGCAATATAGGCTTCTGTTACTGGTTTTTTGGCAACGGGCTTGAGTAGAGTTTCGTTCTCTTCACTTCGAGAAAATTCACCGTTCGCATGTTCGAGGGCTCTCTCGTTGGGGTAAAAAGTGGCGTTGTTTTCAGATAAAAGTCCCTTATGCCTTGGCGTAGTTAAATCTAAGGATTCAACAGTCACAGCGCTAGCTATATCCGTTAAGGGCCCCGTAGAGACTGCTGTAGTAAACCCCGAGCGATCACTAAAAGCGCCACCATTTTTTCCGAGAGACATTCTATCGACATCCGCTGGGATCGCCCGGAATTGACCATTGTATCTGTTTCCCGAGCAGGCACCCCGACGGCTCCCTAGAACAGCGCACGGATGATCATTGTGGCTCAATTGGTTCTTCGGTGGATAGCCTCCTCCATGCTCTTTTGGAGTAATCTCTGCGGGACAGGGAGAAGCCCCACCAGAGGAAACACTGTATTCACTCATGGTACGGGTAAACTGAATGTAAGGGCAGTGCGGGTTTTGGGAAACATCAGGGCCCCACCCCGAGGGGCCTTGGCTCGGAATGGAACCCCCCCCGGAGGCCTTTTGGGCAAAACCGCCGGATACCTCATTCTGCGGACTGACTTCGGGCTTAATTTTTCCGGGGTCAACCCCGCGAAAACGAACTGGATCCAACTGCCAGAACATGGACCGGTCAGTCTCGGCAGTGTATCTAAGTTGAGAAAAATCCCGTCTCTGATCGGCCTGAAGGAGGAAACCCTGATGGCCATATTTCTCCTGGATAGCATCTGGGTCTGATGCATACTGCCTTGCGAACCTGTCTAGGAGGCGGACGCCGCCACTTGATATCTGAAACAACTCGTCTTCCTCGGTGTTGCAACCAAAGTTCTCTGCACGCGGGGTCTTTAGGAATGTCTTGAGTGAGTCTGAAATGGGCGGTTTCGGCTCAATACCTCGGCCAATTGTTCGAGATTCTTCAATCCGGCGGTCAGAGTCACTAGTTATCACTCGCGCATGGTAAGCCGTTGGAGGCACGGGAGCCCTGGGGCTGCGAAAATCGCATCCATCGCTGGACGAATTCCTATACTTAGGATTGGCCTGAGGAATAGGCTTGGCTTGATAGGTAGGCTCGAGGTTGATGGATCTAGCTTTATGGTCTATTCTCGTGTTTGGTGTCTTGGCAGTAACATCGGCTTTCCGCTTCGAAGGGTGAAAACCCAGGGGCGGGATATCGACGGCTGAAGTTTCGGGACCCAGAATCTCCAATGACACACCCCCATCATTTTTGCCATCACAGGTATCATCGCCCAACTGACTCAATTCAACCTTGGGCTCTCTTGGGACTACCCGTGCGCCATGCGTGGTAAGCAATGACCTTCTGTTCCTCCAGTCGTCTCTCTCCTTGGAATGAGCTATATTTTGCACGTGGTCGGAGTATGCGACAGGCGGTTTGGGAGGAGGACGTGGTGCGTTTGCGGCGCCGGCCCTGTCGTCTCCTTTAACCACAGTAAATCTCTCATGAGCCAAATGAGAGCCTCTGCTGTTCTCTCGTCTCGAATTTTCCGCGCGAAAGGCGATACCGCCGCCCTCTCCGCCACTCGACCTTCCGGGTGGATTTGGCACAGCATTCGGCTTGACTATGGAAGAAGCCTTGTCATTCTCATGGGCCTTCGACATGACCGGAAGGACAAAAGTAGGCCGCTCCGGAACCACGGAGGAGGCACAGCCGATCCCACTGCCTCTAGACCTTCCTGAGGCTTTTGATGATTTCTTGGCTGGGACAAGTGTAGGCTTCTTACTATGAAGGAGTTTGCAGTTAGTTCCTAAAGGGCATTTATCTACATGCTCTATTAGTACTTCGCTTTAGCTCGAAAACGAGGAAATCAGTCACTACCTCTTAATGTAAGGTAATCATGGCATGGTGGAATAATATCCTTGCCCGGCAAAGCATCGCGATGCTCAAACCCACAATCCAGGCGACTACATCTCCCTATCCCAAGAAATTGTAATTAGCAAATGCGAAGGGAAATCGGGTGGGCCAAAGCCGTGGTGTGGTGTCTGCTATAAAATCTCGTGTAGAAATAAAAGGATATGGAGCTGCGCAAAAGCTATTACGCTTGCTTACCGTATCTATACCACTTATCGCAGAGGGCTGAGCCATTGGCATGTTTTGAACGAGGACCGCCGGCAGCAGCTCCTGAATTTTGAGCCATGATCGATTGACCGTGGCCCGAAGAGAGTGTCCTGGTGAAAAATGCACCGGCCAAGACAAGCAGTGAAGAATTTGAGGTTGAGGTGTGAAGATGATTGTGAAAGGGTGAAGGCTGTTCGTTGAACGGTGGAGAAGCTTAGAGGTTGATAAGGATGATATATTGATGCCGCCCCAAGGAAGCGCAAACCGGAGTGTGAACAAGGAAAAAAAAACCCCAAATTTTCCTGTACACGTGCTTTTTCTCTGGATGGCTACCGAATCGTTCCTCACTTGCGCAAAAGCCGCAATCAAACTTGTGACAGTCAATTCTCGAATTCGGTGGGGGGATGTGGGGGAAGGGAGGGGAGGGGATGGGAGAATTTTATATTTAGAGCAGAGAAAATGGATTAATGGGGAAGATGTGTACAAATTCTCCCCACAAAGAGAGTGGATGAAAGGGAGGTATAGAAGGAAGGGAAGAGAAGATGAGAGAGTTGTGGCGAGGAGATTGAGATTGGGGGGGGGGGGGGGTTGTGGAGAAGATAAATACGGTAGATCGAGATGAGGACAGGCAGCAACAAGGGAGGGGCAAGACTTCGATGCCGAGACGAAAGACCAAGAGGAGGTAAGAGGGTTAAGGATAAGGATAGGGATAATAATGAGAGTTTCTCTTTTTAATTATTTTCCTCGGAGAAGGTGAGGAGTGGAAGGCGAAGGAACGTGCAGAGCTACGAGGTTGATGAATATTTAAAGATCGAAGTTGAACAGGCAGGGGGATTATGATATGATGCGAAAAGAGGATAAAACTGTGGGGGAGAGTTACGGTGGGGCCAACATGGCAAACCAGACTTGACGTTGACTGCTCTGCTGAAAGGGGAGAAGCGGGAAGCGATGGATGATCGCACCTTCTCACCCGTTACTTTACTCCATCAACAGAAACCGAGGCTCTGTTGGGGGAGGGTAAAGTAAGGTTTTCCGCTTGATGGGAGATTTTTTGGGCCAGGAGGTTAAGGCCTGAACAAAGGAAAGGCTCGGCAAGCCCACGGTAGTAACCCCAAGGATGGATATTATAGGTGGGCCAGCCTGTCAATCGCGAAATGTCCGATCTGACGACAGGGATTGCCGTAAACTCTAGGCACCAGAGGGAATATGTTACTGTCAGGTGTGAGACAATTGTGGTATAACAAAACTGTTATTATGGCTTATACAGTACCGTACAGTCTAACCCACAACTCACTACCCACAAAACAACTTATGACACCATGAAAAATGTGGTAAAGAAACATGGAGCTATCCGATCGTTGGGATGCCACCAGATTCGGGTGGCCGTTCGAGCACTGTACCGTGCATGCACTGTAGAAACAAAGAGTGTGCACGAGCAACCCAGCCTACCGTAGAACTGATCCCTAACAGAACACGTGCGAATTTCCGTGGAACCACAGAGGTTCCTGCTCAAGTGGGGCGCTTTGGTTATCGCATCATGCCAATACACTTGGGGCCCAATATCATACCCTATTGTGGGATACTCTATGCATCGTTTGACCCCAAACGCTTGAAATAAACTATGAGGGTCTGCTATCCGACATCTAAATTCCTATGTACAAGGGAGGGCTTTTTGTTACACACCACAGAAACCCCTTCCTAGATACCCGACCAGAGTAAGAGTACTATATGCCTACGGATCCAATCCATGCAATGTACCGTACGACAACTAAATGGCATTCGCTCGTTCAAGTCTGGTACCGAACAGTGCCAGCACGTCCAGCTCACGTAGTATAATGTGGGTCTGGTAAGATGCATCACCCACATCACTCACCACCATGCTTAAAGATGTCGGTACTGCACCCAAAGGGACGTTGAAAGATTAGTGGGGGAGAAAGACCTCCAACACCTATCATTTTCCCTTGATCCCCAGAAGGCCCTCTTTTACCTCTAGACTACCGGTATTTAGTGTGCGGCAGAATGCGGCACAGTGAGCCTCGAGCAAAATAAAAAAATCCCGATCTGTCTTACTGCGGCCAACACCGTGGGCACCCACTGACCTGAAAAGCGTCGAATTGCGCTATTCCAGACATGGCCTACTGGGACGACAACCTCCGCCCTGGGATCGAAGAAAGTTCCACGCCGGTATCGTGCAAGCGCAAGAGTTCCCAGGCTAAACGCTGTCACCCACCGACTCGACTTTCCACCCCTCAAAACTCACCCCATACCCGCTCTGATAGCTATCAGATTTGCAGTGAAGGGACCATCTTCCTTGCCCTCTACCATCCTGTGTGCCCCCCTTTGATTCCCCTCCCCCGTATATAAATAGAAATCCAACGGCATGCCATTGGACTAGGACTTGGAAACCGAACTATCCACTCGCCGTGTAACGCCGGTATCTCGATGGCGATTCAATTTATTATTATCTTGGGAGATGAACTGCATCCCGCATGATTCGAGCACGGGATCTATCCACGTATGCATCACGACCAGATGAAAACTCATCGCACCTCGTTATAAAGAACGCTAGGAGTTTGGGATTCGAGGGGATTTTTCGTTCGTTATGGCGAGGTTTTGGAAGAAATTCCTTACGGCTAGGTCCATTTGTATAGGAGCAGGGGTAGATATTCCTAGGAGGTTCATTCGTGATAGCGAGGTTCCCGTACAAAATATTCCGTTATAACGAGGGGCCACAGTACCGGGGGTGAATGGTAAGTCTGTCCAAGCCCTTCTGATTGGCCCCAGTGGCTTCCCAACCACTCAGAGGACGATATGCTCCAGCAACTGCGCCAACGGTTCACAGGACCTTTTTTTTAACGCCTTTATTCTCTTCGGGCTTCCTGTGGGACCTTGCCTACCCAACCTCAATACTCTAAACCGCATTACCTTTCCTCATTGCTCCTCCAAACCCTCTACCCTCTACCCTCTTCCCTCCACCCAAACCCCATTCTCTAGCCATCTCTCTTTCTGCCTAATCCCCCCCACCCGGTTTACCACTTACATGATAAGTTACATTGGGTGCCCGAGGTGTGTTGCAATGTACAGTATCTTTCTCATACAAAAACCCTGGTCTTGGCAAGTACCTTGAAGGAAAGGGCATTCTACCCCTCACTACTGTAGGAGAATTGAAGGAAAAATCCTACACTTTTTTGTGTGGGTGCTATTATAGCAAATTAACATTTTTATTTTTTTCCATGCTGTTTCCATTCGAAAACCAGCAATTTTGATCTATTTTGGTCTCCCTCTAGTTACTAAACCACCCCAATTGCAGACTTTTTTCCCTCACCAAAAATTAGCGTCTATGGGCTATTCGTTATACACATGCAAAGAATATTCATTCGCTATCGCGAGGTTCCCGCATAAATAGTTCCAATAACGAGGTGCAACTGTAAATTCACTAGTGTGGCTGCGAGGCACTGTTCTTTATAGACAGAGATTCACTAGAAGGGTTCAATAGCCAGGTGCAACTGTATTATTAGTTATTTCCTTTTTCCCCCCTCCTCTTCTTCCCCGCTTAGCGGATGCAGCGGGCAGGCTATTTTAGTCACCCCGATACTGTCCTCCATTTAAAAGCATCAATGCCGCGCGGGGCTGAAAATGCACAGTTAACTGATAGATTGATAACGGGCTTGGAGAGGTTAACGGAAATTTAGCGTGGTATCAGGCAATGGATGGGTTGTTGGTTGAGATTCCGGGGATGGAAGGTACCATACTGTATCTCTTCAGGTTTGGCGTGCACCTATGATACCTCACCTGCAGATCGTAACCCCTCGTGCAGATCCGCACACCACACCAGGAATGCCCTACCGTAGTAAATCCCCTAACTTCGTCGTTGCAAGTAGCACCAGGAAAAAGCTTGGTAGGGAGGCTGCAACTGAGCCGAAATGACTTGGTTTCGCCGAGACTGTTGGTGGGCCGTGGACCCGCCTGTTGTGGCTGTTGCTGCCCTTCCTGAAGACTGCAGACAAACTCGACAAACCTATTTCTTTTTTCCCTCCCGCCCAGCACCCCCACCGCCTCCTCCTTCCTCCCGGGATTTCTCTTCTGATTTGATCTTCCCTCGATCACTCCTATTTAAACGCCCCCCCGCAATGTCTACTACTGTTACCATTGATAAATCCTACTTTGAAACCCTTCTGCGGAAGGCGAATGTAAGTGGAAACACTCTCCCTCCATCTCAGGAGTTTGCTACCAAATTTCAAGCTTTCTCGAGTGAGTCGTGAGGCGGGGTGTAAACGCACGGGAAAAAGTGCTGATTCGGCTTGAGGCAGGTACATGGGAGTGAGCCTGATAGCAACGGGGGTACGAATGTCGTAACAGTTACAAGAAATCACCTTGAAAACTTAGTCGAGACAGCAAAGGAGTACAGTAATAACCCCTCTCTATTGTTTGCATTAGAATCTTACGGCGAATTACTGGGATGTGGGTTGCCGAGAGAGAGGCTCGTCACTTTGCAAAACAAAGGTGGCTGATAACATGGCTATTTAGAGGCCCTGCGTACTGCTCTTATCCGCGGGGGTGTTACCGTCGAGAATCTCGAGGTTTCTACTACCTCCTCCTTTCACACTTTTCCGCTAACACTCTATCCAACAGCTTCTTATCAATGCGGGACTTGATAGGGCAGACGCCCACAATCTTAGCGAACGGAATGGTCGTAGAGGCTCTCAACCCTTAACAACACCCTCTGAGAATGGCGGCGTCAACTTGAACTATGATCAACTTAGCTCCTCTGCAGTTCAGAGCTTTCCAACATCATCGACCTCCTTCCGAACCCAGCCACAACACTACACCAGTCAGCCCTCCCACGGGTACCCTAACAGCGGGCTCAGTCGTGATAGTTATCGAGAACCGGATGATTATGCGGGTAGCGACGGAACAGAAAGGCAGGATAGTCCGGGGCTCAGACGGGGAGGTATAGGTGGGGGCGGTAATGGCTATAAAAATGATTCTGTTGGAAATAGAACATTGTTCTTTTCACGTCTTCCTGAAAAGGTCACATATTCCAGCTTCTTAGAGGCCATCAGGGGCGGAATGGTTGTTGATGCCTGGATGAAACCAGGCGATCATTGCGGATCCATTTCATTTTTGCATCCCCAATCTGCTGAGGCCTTTTATAGATATGCAAAGAAGAATGATGTCTACATCGACGGTCGCAGGGTGAGCCTCAGCACTCAATTCAAACGTCCGATGCGTCAGCAATGGCAACTAATGGCAGCAGGTCAACGTCGAATGGCGTGAGCAGGCCCGCCAATTTGTTGTATTGCCAAATATACTTCGACAAATACACTCCGGGGCCACCCGCAATCTCCACTTGAGAAACATCCCCTCTACATTGACCGAGACTCGCTTGAGAGATGACCTCGACCACATCGCCAACCTTTCCATCGAAAAGATTGTATTTGACAAGCCCAGGAACTCTGTTCAAGTTAACCTTAACTCTGTCTGTGTAGCTTGCTTTGCTAGGACGTGCCTCAAGTCTAGAGCATATTACAAGGGCACTAAAATTGAGTTCGGTGCCGATGAATGTGCCAAATCTCTCCCGGATTTCAAGGCCTACAAGCCAAAACAGGAGCCTAAAACGGAGCCAGAACGAAAGATATCTAATCGCTTCAACGTACTCGCGCTTGATAGCGGAGAAAACGGTTGGGATACCAGTGACGATGCGGAGGAAACAGAAGACTGGGCAGACAGCGTTACTAACGGGGGTGGAAAGGATGGCGGTTGGTGATTCCCAATTGAATTGGGATGCCTCGAATTTTATCGGGACACTCTTCGTTTCCTTCTCTAGCCCACCTTGCACTCCCCAGTTTACTCCCAAACTAGCAGTTAGTTATCACACTTTCCTCTCATAAACCAGATATCTCACCTTTTCTTTCTGTCTGCTTTTGTTGGTGTCTCATTTTCGGTCCCTGGAGGGTTTTGTCTTTCTTTTTTTAATCCCCCTTTCCTTCGAAGTTCAGTTTGTTTGCTATACCACTATGACACATACCGCCAAAATATCTCTCGCTTTCCCCCCTTCTCTCTTTCTATTCTATGTAATCTCCATCCGCCATTTCTCACCATCCAGCATACCTGTATTGTAGCCTGGTGTTCGTATCACGGAATCGAGCCATACCACAATCCACTTGTCCATTCCTGAGCATTTTTTATCCTTTTTTCGGCTTCTCATTCTATACTTTGCTTTCCTAATGCTTTTTTCTATCTTGGCTTGGCTGAAGAAACTGCGAGGCGCTTTGTAATTGGAGATCCGGGACAATTGCGCATCAGCAATCACTCGAAATTTAACCGTCTGCGAAATCCCCATATCAAGTGACAAAAAAACGCAGGCAACCAGTGCATTTCAATTCAACAGGGAAGGCCAGTTCAATCAGACTCCCTCCCTCCCCCTCATTCCCATCGGCCACGGCATGAAGACTTCTACAAGCTTAATATCAACCATATCGCGCCAGGACCCTCCCATCCCATCGCCAGGTATGAAACACAACTGACACAAGCACAGTGATAAACTTGCCCCACCGTCGCCACCCTATCCCATCCCATCCCATCTCATCTCCCCCCCCCCCCCCCCCAAAAAAAAAATCCCCCACCCCACCGCCGCAGTTTCTATACTGTAACCATATACAATAATCGATGTCATTCCCATCCAAAAATGAAAGTGCAAAAAAAAAAAGTCAAAAAAAGTCTAGCAACAGCACGTTTCGATCGTGCGACCTCCGGGTTATGAGCCCGGCGCGCTTCCGCTGCGCCATGTTGCTGTTGGAATGTTGAGGCTACGATGGAGGCTTTGGAGGCTTTTAGCGTCCCTCCACACGAGCTGGTGGGGGGGGTTGGGGATGAGTCAGGACATGGGATCTCACTCGTTCTATTTTCCACATGGCTGTCGGGGGTCCCGCAGAAGAGGCCGGAGATGCAGTGTAAAGTAATAGGACTTGAACAATGAGAGAAAGAGAGAGATTGATTCTATCTTGCTTGCTCGCCTATAGACGCGCCCTGAGGCTGCGGTACTTTATAGCAATGCGCAGTATCAACATACATCAATATGACTCTAGTTACTTCCTTGTACCCCACATCCCAAGTAGCCTGGCCACTGGCCGAACATATCTGTACCGCACATCACATTGAAGTAATACTTTCGACAATGGCTATGTTGTCGTCACGAGCGGGCAAAGAGACCCAACGAGGGATCAATCTACGATGCGGGGGGATTGGGGGTTCTTACAGGTCATGGTTAGTATGATATGTAGTAGGTAGGTAGGTGAGCGCTTTTGAAGTGTGATATTACACTTGGTGGTGTTGGATTGTAACTGAATGGTGTATATATAAGATAAAACCTGGTGGGAGGGGGGGGGGGGGGAGGATTGATAGTGTAGAGTTTAAGTTGAGAAGTATGATATGAATATTATGATATTGTAATACATATATAGACTAGCAAAGGCCCACTCGAGACCTCGAGCCTCCTTACTTGCTCCCATGTGTGTTATCTCACTATAGTCTTCTGCTCGCTCTAGTGTTTTGTGAAGGTTTTTTTCTTTCTTTCTTTCTTTCTTGCATTCCGCCCGGCTTTCTAGGGATGCCTCATTAGTGCCGGGCGGGGGGGTCCGCTCCCAGCAAGCAAGAAAGCGTCGTGGTGGGTAAATCAGGTTGAAAATGTTTCTTATATTCTTATCAGATCGGACAAAAAAGATCGTAGAAAAAGATAGTCAGGGTTAGTCGTGAGAGGAATACACAGTATCATACATATGATACGAACTATTGGCAGCCCTACTTCCCTACATCTGTGGATAGGGCTGATTGGCAAATACGTCTATATAAAGGGATCATTCCTCCGCACTTTCCCTCCTTCAACTTTCCTTCACCATCCCCTCTCTCAACACAAACGCTCAACACAACGACAACTGCCACAAATATGGAAGACCGAAAAGGCCATAAGGGCCGCAGGAGTACCAAGGACTAAAAGGACGACAACAGCTGAGCTGTTTTGTTTTGTTTTGTTTTGTTTTGTTTGGTTGCAATGGCCCCGTCCCGTTGGGTGACCGTTTCTGCTCTCTGTGAAAAGGGCCTTCGCTCCCTTTTTGAAACGGTCATTTGTATGGGATAACGGGGCCGCCGCAACCAAGCAGGGCCTTCAGAAAAGGATGATGACGGAAATCCTTTATCAGCAATTTTGGATAACTAAAAACCCTCTCTTCCCTTGTATTTGATATTTACCCGCTCCTTTATATATAACGCGTGAGCCGACCCAAATGGTGTACTCTCTCTAGGAAATGGAAGGATTTTAACTCAAATGATGATTTGCTAAATAAATCGTGCAATCTATCTGACTGTTCCTTATTTTATAAGAACTTTAAGATAGGGAACAATGATCATAAAGCTATTCTGATGAGTCAATAGTATGCGAAAGGGTTTTTTTCTTATTGGGGTATGATGTGAGGAGGAGGTATTACGCAGTACATAAGCATTCTTTATTATAATAAACTTGTAATCTTTTACACACTCTCTCAAGTCTTCTCCTTCTACTTCTCTATTTTATATATCATCGCAGTACATAGCATTCTTCATTATAAACCTGTAATTTTTTACACACTCTCTCAAGTCTTCTCTTTCTACCTTTCTATTTGATATATCGCCTCCCTCCCCTTCCCCTCCCCTTCCCCTCTCCGCCTAGCTCAGATCGCCCGCTAAGGCACCCCGCCCACCCAATCTCCCCTCCAACACCTTCTCAAAGGTCAAATCTGATAGTAGAAAGACCCCTCTAGCGTATACCCGAGCTACCCCACCGATAATTCCCCAATGCAACATCCGTAATCATCCACCACCCTGGCAGACATTTCGAGGACTCTCAACTTTTCCATCAGATCCTCCTAGGTAAGAGCCCTTCAGAGACGATTGAATGGCCAATACGACTGCTTTCACTGCGGTCCCGGATATACAGTTACACTAAAGAGAAGCGCAGACGAGTCGCCTACCGTCAAGCACAACCGATAAGGAACCTCCAAGTCGGTAGCCCTTTGGTCTCCCCCGGTCTGGATTGCCCTCTGATAGGCATGTAAGTTCACCCGCGTGGCCATTCGCACTCGAGGCCTCCAAATACTCATGAGTAATGTGGGGGGGAAGAACAGGATGTAGCACCCAGAAATCCATCAATAAGGTTATATTCCGAACAGATGATCGGATCTCGCACACCCTATCCATTCCCACGTGCTGGAAAAATAGCTTCAACGTGATGGAAGTATATATGTCAGGCAGATAATAGCGGGACTGAGATCATTAGCACTGTATATAGACGATACCTCTCACGGGTACAAATACCATAGCCCAGCAGCACCCAAGTAGCAATCAACACACAAGAGACAACCCGCAATTCTATCTGATCTCCCTTCTATTATACAAACCATACTCGAGTACAGTTCTCACAGCGAACCAGTTTTTATTCCCTCTCCAATCCCTCATCTGGTACACATGATTTCCGACACTATGTGCTATGAAGCTATCATACCCCCCGACCCCCCGCGCTCAGCCACAGGACGGTAATATACGGTGAAATCCGGTTCGAAAGAGGGGGGGGGAGGGTCAACAGTCTGGGGTCCACCGGTGCAACAGATAGCGTTCCCCAGCCTCCCGCTGCCCGTCGAGAAAACGGTACTTTTGTTCGTCCGCATTACTCTCCACACATTTCCAAGTTCTTTTCACTCCAAGCCACACCATATTACAACCCTTATCCCCTGCAGTGGTGATAGTGCCGAATTTCCCTACATCGTGCTAAAGAGGCACTAGCAAGATTAGCGTATTTCTTGGATTGGTGGATTCAATCTCATGGCGGTGTAGAGCTATCACCTGACTCGGGATGTTTGTTAGTAAAATCTCAACAGTTGCATTGCCTCACAACTACGGCTAACATCGCTCTCATATCAGGTTTAGTGTTCCTGTTGATGGAAAAAGATCTGCATCATAACTTGACCTGAAATGCTTTTGATATCACTCAATTCACATATCTGGAAAGGTGGGGAGCTAATTTTTTAGTTTGTATTTTAGCGTGATGTAGGGAAATTCGGCACTATCACCACTGCAGGGGATAAATCCATCCAGTTGACACTGATCCCCCCCCCCGGCACTATAGACCATTGTGCACAAGAATCACAACCACTCACTCGCATACTTCACCCCAACGCCTCAACTTCAAAACCACACCACAAAAACAACCACTACTACTCCCACACCTACACAACCCCCAGCACGGCAACCACGTGCCGGTATACATCATACCTCCCACCCGGCAATCCTAACATATTATTATTATATATAATATCATACAAGCCCAGCACCGGAAATCCCCCCTCACGTGCAAAGCCAAAATCTCCGTACGATACTGTACGATAACCCTCCAACGAAAAATGACATTATATTCGAAAAAACGTGTCTGTTAGTCCGGCCCCCCACACACACATGCGGGAACATAAAAACCTTCCCATTGATTCCTACACACACACACGCACGCGCTCCTCATATATGCGTGCAGGAAATGAAATGAATGTGTGTGTGTGATTGTTTGCTTGCTTGTTTGTTTGTTTGCTTGTTTGTTTGCTCGTTTTCCCGTTTTATGTCCCCAACGCACTGCGCACCACACACCACCTTCCATGCGGTTGTGGCTTGTTTACGGGGATCCGAGTGTGATAGGTACCCAACGGAAGGAAGGAAGGACATCTCAACGACCCAAAGACTTAGAGCCAAAAGAAAGTTGCCATTTTGTTGATGCTTTCCTCCGCATGGGTTGTGCTAAATGTGGCTCTTGCATGCGCGGATCTTATCGATTCGATATTGGCCTGCGGTAGTGCTGCGCCGTGACAGCCTCGGGTGGGTTGGGCCGGGGGTGGTGCAGTGCAGTACGGAGTGCAGTAAGTTACCAGTAGGGTGATTATTGTCTTCAAACGGAGCCACGACGAAAACCAGCGGGTGACGACTCTGCCCCATTTTGACGAATTCACCTGTTGCGTGCGAAATACCCCTGTCCATCATTGGCTGGTATCCGTCATGCACCCCCCCCCCGTTGGAGACTGCACAGCACGAGTCGAATAGATCTGCCGCGGCACGAGGGTGGGATTCGCGCCAAGGGTACGAGCGCGGGTATAGCTTTTTTGTGTCTTGCAGGTTGTGTGTAGCGCGGGAGCTCCTCCCGGGCTATCTCGTATATACGATCACCTATCTACCTGGCTACCTAACGTAACCTACGTAACTAGTATTATATAACAGCACCATTTATTCTTGTAAAAAATTGCGCCATGTCACTGAGAACTGAGGAAAGAGTGCCTTTATTGCCTCGAGTGCAAGTCATCCAACCGCCATAGGATCAGGAATGACGAATGGAAAAAAAAGGATGAAGTGAAGTAAAGAAAACCCTTCAAAGCCGATATTATATAATACAACCAATGCGATCCTAGTCACTCAAAGAAAGAAACAGGGGTAGAGTAAGAAAAGATTGAGAATACTTTGACGAGGGAGAAACCCAGAACCATCGTCCGCGAAAAACGCAGAAGGGAAGAACGACCTAATTGAGCCCAGCAACCGCAACCTAGAAACACAAACATAACCAGAGAGGAGACAAGTAAAAACAAAAACTAGCAAAAACAGGTATAATAATAAAGAGGCGCCAAACGAAATCCCTCCATCATCAGCTCAGACCAGGATAGGAAGAAGAAAATCACCTAACCCCCTCCACATCATCAAACCCAGCCCCACCACCATCACCAAAGATTTCAGAGCTGGGGGTCGGCGATTCGGATTCAGGTGAGTTCCCGCCTCCCCCCCCGTTAGCAGGAACCAAAGTTTTTGGCGAGACATCGCCCCCAGGGCTATTCTGGCTGATGGGCTCGCCCATGGAGCTTATTGACGTGTTGGACATGGCCTCGATAACCCCAGACACGCTCTTGCGGCTGTGATTCCCGTGATTGGTGAAGACAGTGTCGGAGCTGTGTAGCATCTCCTGGTAGACCTTCCTGCCCGGGTCCGCTTTTCTCTTGGCCTTCTTCTTGTCCCTCTTTGAGGAGGGCCGAACGACAATGACTGGTACCGGGGAGTGCTGGAGACAGTACTTTGACACTGACCCCGGGAGGAGGCCTTGAAGACCGCCGAGTGATCGGCCGCGGGTCCCTACGATCAATATAACGGGTTCGTATATATGAATCTGCGGCGGGGGGCTGGTAAGTAAAGTCCGGAGATAATAACAAAATGTCAAAAAGCCTACAGAATAGAAGAAACCCACCATTCTCTGAATCGTCTCATGAACCTTGCCCACGGCGAACTCCAGGATAATAGATATAGTCTTATCGTCCTCATTCTTTTCGATGATCTGGTCGAGGAGATTCTGGGCTTCATGCCTATACTGGCGTTCCTGTAAGGCTGCATCGCTGCTAATCTTGCTATCCTTATCGACAACCCTCAAGCAGACCACCTCGTCGCCATCATCGACAAGCTCGTCGATTAGCCATTCCAGCGCAAACTCAGAGTAGTCGTTCTGATCAGTTCCACAAAGAAATGTCCGGGACCTTCGAGTGTATGCGTAGTCCTTGTGTTTAGACTTCAGCGTGAGGGAAAAGTCAGAGGCATCTTTATTGTCGAATGTATCGAACGAAACCCGCTTGAGAAAAGTACTATCACCCCCCACGTGAAGAGATGTTAGTCCGGAGTCACTCATGCTTTATTCCTCGAGAGAAAAGGAAATGACTATAAAAAGAAAAACAGGAGAGGAGACGGATAAGGAAGGAGGTCGGGAGACGGAGGAGGGAGAGCATAAAAAGCCGGGGGTGTGGGGTAAGAATTGCGGGGGTGGGGGCTAGAGAGGGGACAAGAGCAGATAGTAGGGGAATTTGGTGAAGGAGAAAAGGAAGGGAGGGGTGCGAATTGGGGGAAACTAACGGAGGCGGAGGAGGAGATGATAGCAATCTCTGACGGTCTGCCCGGACAGATCCGGCCGGTAGGCTAACGCTTCCAACACTGGAGACTAAGGACGACTGGCGACGACGACTTTCTGAGGAGGGTCGCTCAGGCAGGTCTGTCCTCCACGCGATTGACGTCGGACGAACTTCTCTCTCGGCAGGTGAAGCTGTAGTGGTAGGAGGAGAAGTCATCCAAAATGATAATTAAAACCTCTTTTTCCGCGCAGTACAGACTTGTTCCTTTCGAAAGGTGGGGTGGTGGGTGTAAGTGGGGAAAGGAGGTTATGCTGTGAACAGTACCGTACGTTCTTTTCGGCGTTGCGAAGTTTTTTTTTGTTTTTGTCCCCCTTTTCTGAAGCTGCTATTTGCTACCGGCACCCGATGCTCCGGGAAGGAGGGGGGGTGTGGGGTGTGGGACTTTTTGCTGTATATTCTGCGGGGAGGTTTTGGTTTTGGACTTTAGAGATGGGGAGGCCTGTTTTCTTTTTTCTGCCGGCCTATCGGTCTCAAAAAACAGAAATAAGTATAAATAAATAGATGGATGGATAGATGGATGAATAGATAGGAGCCAGGGAGGGTTACAGTATTATGACAAACTCGGTTCAATCGCGACTGACAGGCGGATGGAGAGGGTACCGGTGGGGTAGTGCGGTGAGTTAGCGGATGTGGTGGTGGTAGTAGCAGTGGTGGTGGTGGTGGTGGTGGTGGTGGTATAATAGCAGTAGATTAAAAAAGAAAAAAAGGCTTGACAGAGAAAAAGGTAAATAAGGTCGACTATCAGAGGTGAGAAAGCTCCCTTACTCTTCTCTCTCTGTTTGCAGAATTTACTCGCAGAACGGGTGTTTATGGGGTTCAGAACGGGGGGGTAGAGGGGTGTTGGGAGAGGAGATCCATCGACAAAGTAAATAAGGTAGAAGGGCAGGGCAAAGACAGGGCAGTAAGTGAGTAAGTAAGCAGAGCAAACAAACTGGAGCTGTTATTACTTCCTTCCCCCCCTCTCCCCCTCCGCACGAGATCTCTTGGAAGGGAAGAGAGAGAGAAGCAGCGCTGCACTGTACGCGTACGCACTGAATGCACATATCTTTATATACACGCTATTCCCGGGGTTGAACCCCTCCCTCCTAGGAGGGAAATAGGCAGATAAATAAATAAATAGATAAATAATAATACCAACCCAACAGTCACCCATCCAGCAGTTATCAGAGCTCGATAAAAGTTCCAAAGGGTTGCAAAGGTTATTGCGGTTGTTGTTGTGGCTGCCACTATTGATATCTTGGGTGTGCGGAGGGCGGTGCTGTCAATTATCGTCATGACACAATTTCTGAATCATCAGGGGAAAATGGAACCTGCCCCAAAAACTCTTAAACACCACTACCGATATCTGATTATCAACTGGAATCAAGGCGTCAGCCAACGACAGGCTTAGTTCGGCAGGTTAGTGGAACCGTGAATCCAAGTTAATATCATCAAACAGGCTGATCTTGTACCATCTCGGGAAATGCTGATCCTGCTCGAGAGCTTTTGCTTCTGGAGATTACGGCCCAGAAATGGATCCTACGGGGGAACTTTTTTCCTTTTCCTTCTTTTCTGCACAGCACGAGCGCTAAAATATTTCAAGGGTTGCGAATACGGAACAAGCAGGAAACCAGGAGGCAATGAGAGAACTACTCGTACCTACAATACATCCTCGACAAAAAGAAACCCAACTAAACAGCCTACAGATAGACTATGTGTTTGGGCGTAGGAGTATGTCTGGCGAACATGGCGCCGCCTGTGGCGGTGCACTGGTCTCGACCCATCGCTCGCAGTATCTTGCGATCGCAACATTACCGGTATCATACAACAGAGACCACTTGACCGCCCATGCTCGCCAGACTTACCCAAAAAAAAACATACACCAAATCGCATCAATCAATCCACAAATCGAGCCCATCTCCAGCCAAGCTCTACCATTCCATCCGGCAATCACTATTGGTATCATACTCATACCTCTCCCTCCAATGAATAAACCCGCCACAGCTCCCCCCCCTGACTGACCCACCGCCCGCTAGATCGATCACAGCACACCAAGCACAATTTAAAACCAAGCACCCGCAGATCCCTCCAGCTCAACTCTATCTAGCTATCGCACCCCCGAGTATCTGGTCTGACTAGTGCATCCGACAACCACGTATGAAGCACGGCAGCTCAGAGCTCAAAACCGTCAAAGCGCCAACGACCACAGCTCGGGAATCTGCTCTGGGTACCGTATTATGCTCGCAGATAGCAGTTTCAAGACTGCATGCCGCATAGCATATCACCGCACCATCGCAGACCGGCACACCCAATCCCAGAAGCTATCTCTGCTCACGTTCCCGCGACACAGTCTAACCTTTCACCCACCTACGGTATGATACGCCGCTGCACCACCGGTACTAATACAACACTTTTTGCTCAACGGAATTTACAATTTGTCTCACGGCACTTCCGATTGAATAACTAACTAAGCCATCCATAACTAACTCGCCCTCGGCAAGGCTTCACTTGTAGGGAAGGGACGTTCGGTCCAGGGTATGAGCGTTTTCTCAAACCTCGTGTGATAGGTTCGTCGGTCTCTTCAGCCTTCTCTCTCTCTCTCGACGCCATGGTAGGGATTCGGATTAGTCCCCTAACCCGGCGCGGCAGGGGCTCATACCTAGCCAAGAGAAGGAAAGCGGACTGTGAGAAATTTGTGTCTGGAGGGAAGAAGGAAATTCCATCACTGACACTTGACAACCCCTTCAAAATCAATCACCGGTAAATAAAGCTATCATACCGCACCTGATAATATTATGATAGCCTCAATAAAAATGCCCATACCAAGCCAAGCCAAAATCAAGCCAAGCCAACACCAAGCCTACCCTACTCTAAACCCTCACACCCTTATCCCCACCCCAAACTCCGGCGGCCGAGAAATAAGCTCCCTCCGAACGAAAAAACCCTTACAGACCAAAAATCACATGTGTAATAGATTACCTCAGTAGCGATACGCTAATCAACTTTTATTAAATTTTTCTAATCAATCAATCACCCAACCAACCCCCGCCCACGAATATCATACCATACCATAGCTCATCGCAGCCATATCCTATCATCCGTAGCTTATGATACAATACCATACAGTACCTATCAGCAAATCGGAAAAAGAGAAAGAGGAAAAAAATTCCCCCTTTTTTTCTTTCCTTTCCTCTCCTCCAAGCCTTGACTAATTATTACTACTTACTCGAGCACTATACGGTACATGCCCGATCCTTTAGCACCAGCACTCACTTTCACTTCTGCAAAAGTGCTGCGAGTGCATTCCCGTGATGGGTTGTGCGCGTGCGTATGTGTGTGTGTGTGTGTGTGTGTGTGCGCAATCGACACCCTGACAGGCGTTAGTTGGGTTTTGATGGTTTAGCAATACTTGTGCAGTGCTCGTACAGTACAGTAGAACACTGTATTATGCAGTGGCTAGGTAGCTGTTGTAGCTACGTACCGGTAATAGCCCTATCGGCGCTGCAGACAGGCGGACAGGACAGGACAAGACAGTTAGGCAGGTAGGCAGGTAGGCAGGCGTGATACGGTAGCGATAGGTGCATCGCTTAGGACTCCGCACCGAGGAAGGAAGGAAGCACTGGGCTCCCTCGGATCACAGGGTAGATAGGCAGGCAAGCAGAGTATGTAGGCTCAAGTGACAGACAACAGCGCACGAGCAAAGCAGGGCGGTGGGGAACCTTTTTTCTCTGCACCACCTTTTTTTTCTTCTGCACTTTGCACTTAGGTTTGCATCATTGGGGAAAAAGCCTTCTTTCAACTAGTGTATTTATTTTTCATTTTGGACCTTTTTTTCCTTCTTGTCTCCACGATCCATGCTAGTCATGGATGGGGATGGGATTTCCTCTTGTAGAGAAGAGAGGAGGAAATTCTGTAAAGAGTAATGTAGACATGACATGAAAAATATACCCGATGACACCATGATTTCCCTGAATGAGAAAGAAAAAGATGACAAATGTGAGGAGGGAGTGAGAAAAAAAGGGGAGAAAAAAAAAGAAAACCCCGTGCAATGCAAATGTACCCATCACCCAACAAAAGGCACAAAAACAAACGCTCATGATCAAATGAAATTGTACAAAGTGGAGGGAGTTGCAAGGGGTAGCTAATAACACAACGAAAAATGGTTGAAGAAAAAATATAGACATCCCAAGAAAGAAATAACGCCAGCTAGTCATGTTGAAGAAAGACAAATCCCGCTCATAAACTAATAAGATATATCCGACTGGTAAAAAAATCTGTACAAATGAGAATCGAAAGGGAAAAAGGAAAAATGTTCACTGGTGATATAAGGGAAATCCCGACTAATATGAACTTATCATCGCAGGTGCTCTTTGAGGTTCGTAGTATTCGAACAGATCCTGAGGTTCTGAGCCATGGTGTTCGGCAAAGAATGAATGTTGTTTGTGTGACAGGGGGGGATGCGGGATTGTCGGTTGTGGTGGTGATGGTGGATTCGACTCCTCCTCCTCGTCGTCGGAGTAATCGGAGCAAAGTGATGGTGGTCGTCTTGATCTTGTTCGTGTAAGAGAAAACATTCCATCATCATCATCAGCCTCATCCTCGCCCTCTGTCTCCTCGTCCTCCTCATAGTCTTCCTCAACTTCTGATACACCAATGATGGTCTCCTGTGTTTGGTAGTATTTGTACGATGGCTCCCGGGCAAGGGTATATGTGGGGCCAACATCCTCCATCTCTTCGTCGTCCGATTCTTCGCTCGAATCTGAATCCGAATCGTAATCTGCTGCCAATGACCCATATTCCTCTGGCTCCTCCTCGATTGTCTCTGGCAGATCTCGGTATTCACGTGACTCTTCGTTTCCCCGGACCATGGTGTTGAACCACCTTTCTTGATCCCTTTCCGCCTCGGACAAGTGGATCATCAGTGTGTCGAGAAGATTTGCGTGTCCTATTAAGAGTAAGGTTAGCAATGAAGCTTAAATTTATGACCAGCATCTGATTTAGTGGCTAACTTACCAACGAGCAGACGCAAGTTGTGGTCTTGTCGGGAAGCTTCTGATGAGAGCTTGCCTCGGGCCTTGTGGGCGAGATAAAATGTTTGTGTGATGCTCATCTTTTCTGGACTCCGTCGGAATGGTAAAGCTTGAGGCGAATGTGGTGAACGGTGGGGAAGATGGTAGGAAGTCATTGTATTTGTAGTAGAGGTGCGGGAATTGGGAGGGGATCTATGCGTTTTTAATGAGTCAGTCCTGTGTGCTCGATTGAATTGAAGGAGGAGAAAAATTAGAAGCAGGTTAGCATACCAGTTTGATGGAGACGGGATCCGGTTGGTTGGGAGCAACGCTATGACTCTTTATTAAGAAATTGTGGCTGTAGAAAAATAGCGGGTATCAAGTTGAGTTTTGAGTCTTGTTGCTATCTGTATGCCGGTAGGTAGATAGATATCTGAGTTGTCTTTTTCCTTTCTCGGTGAGGAGCGAGAAAAGTGAGGAGAAGGTAGTATATTCGGCAAATGATGTCTGAGCTGATTGCTGTCCTCTTTCCAGATGCTTAAAGTCGTAGGCTGAAGAACTCGATGGGTGGGGGGATAGGGGAAAAGGGCCCCGGAGAGGGGGGGAGGCGGAGGTCTTTAATATTGACTCGTTGGATCTTTGGCGAGTTTGTTGTTACTAGCTTAACAGGGGAGGAGGGGGGGGGGGTGGATTGTGGGATGTGAGGTGCGGGACCCAGGCCAGCCAGACTGACTGGCTAGGATTAGACCAAAAGAGAGTCGCAGTTAACGGGGCCATCATAAGGCGCATCCACCGCGTCGGGATGACTGTAATTCCACATTCGGAGAACGGATTTCCGGGCTCCTTAATCCCACACACCCACAAGCGTAACCTCGCTCTCGCTCACAATCACAGCTGGCACTCCAACCACGGGAATGATCAACCACTCCTCAGGCCCCCCTGCCCATCCCATGATCCGGGCTGAGACTTTCCCACTTTACTCGTACTGATACACGCCTCACGGGGAATGTTCCCATAGCTGGCCAGATTTGCCCACCTACCCCACAGGTTACAAACGAGAAGTGCCCGAACCGTCCTCGTACTCGAGTACTCGTAGGCGGTTGTTGTTGTGACGACGACGACACCCATACTCGTACACTCAATGGTTGCCCACCCCTCCCACACGCCCACGCACGCCTAAATTTCCTGACAAACCAAATAACCTTAGGTGACCGAACGGAACTAGAGGGAAAGCTTTTCTGGTCCGCATCCCACCGTATTTCTCAGCCAGGGACGATTATTCACCCTAGCCGCATGGTTTTACCATACGGCCGTAAGGCTAAGCTACGTCCGCTGATTCGCAACACAAGGACCCGTAACTTTTCGCGAGAGGAGGAGTACTTGTACGCAGATTACGGGTTTTACAGTTTAAAATGATGGACAGAACGGGTATGACCATGTTAATCAAACACCCCCGGCAAACTTGTGCTTCGTACTCGAGTAAATGTACGGATCGTGACTCACATACAGTGCCCGTGTCTCCCTCTCTACCTCTTGATCGGTCGGTTGCCTTAGCCATTCACTTGGTTCCGGGCTGCGACACAAGTAAAAAAACATTTTCCTGACGGGACCAAAACAAACACAATCAGATGCATTAGCTAAAGTTTGACCTTGAGGGACTCGGGACCCTCGCCTATCGCTTTCGTTCTCTCGTTCCTCGGGATCACGTAACGGACCTAAGCTTTAGGTCCACTCGACTACCGGTAGCCTCGCTTTTGTCTGGTTCGCTGGCACCGACGGCGGCGTCCGACTCGTCCGAGAATTGTGAAAAAGCAAATACAAAACCAAGCCTTTTTTTTTCTTTTCCCCCTCTCTCTTTTTCCTCTCATCAAGTTACTCGATTCGTCTGGGCTGTGGCATATCTAAGCATGTCCGTTGTCAACAAAATGGGACACACCTCGGAGCGGCGGGACCCACGGAGCAACCATATGCCGCTCCGGAGTGATAGACATCCAAACAGAACACGTATTGAAAGGACTCATGGGGCGGAGGGAAAAGTATTCAGTTCCATACGCACCGATAAGATTGAAACGGGTGAAAACGATTCCGTTCCATTTCAATAGCATCGTCTATATTCTGATTTGTTTGAACGGGGACTGGGGTCCCCGCTCGTTTGAACATAAGGAAGTGGAGGAGGAATGCCACTGTATTCCAGCCAGCTTGCGCTGTAGGTGTGACACTAATGCTCAACGCATGGACCAAACAATTAACCCACCACCACCAGCTATCCAGCCAGTACTTAGCACATCATCACCCAACCCCCGCAACACACCCGAAACCCACAAACCCAAACCCCACACCTTCGCTAACAAAAGTTCTCAAGTCCCATAATACAAGTATCATACCACTCTGCTCCACGGTTAAACAAGACCCAACTCGCATCCCCATTCCCAAAGACCTCTTATCTTGCCCCCCCCCCCCCCCCCCCCCTTCCTCCAACCGCGGTCCATAGCACAACGCAGTACTTCCGAGTCATCATCCCCGAGTATCCTTTACCTTTCCAGAAAGTCCACCCAACCAACCAAGTCATACAGGCCCTTCATCCACCAAGGCCGTGACCCAACCCAGCCAGTCCGCTACGCGCACACACATACACCCTCACTCTTAAATCTCCCAAACCGATGCGCATAACACTTAAACCTCCGCGATCACCGGCAGAAACGGTCAAAAGTTCCCCTATCCGATCTTAACGCTCGCGGCAATACCTTGCGATGCGATTCGATAAGCATGATATTAGATTAATACCAATCCCAATCCCTTCAATGAGCAGAGTATTAGGCCCGCACGCAAGCAAGCAGGCGGGCGAGCAGGCGTATCATACTTAAAGCTATGATTTTGTTGCGGTATTATCATGCCACGCCGATGGCCCACGCCTAACAAACAAAGTTTCGCTAAACAGAGGAGGGGCCTTTTGGGCCTTCGTTCCTTTCCTGAGCATGGGCCTTTTAAATTACTTTTTTTTAATAAAAAGGGCACAAAAAAGGGCATCTATCAGGCCTCTCGCCTGTAAGGCGGATGTGGAGTAACACTTCTCCTCTCGGTGTAGCCCCCCACTACAAAGTGGTAAGTCGGAGGATTTCATAAAAATACGTGGTAAAGTTCTGCACCGCAACGTCTAAGCCCTGCCATTCTGCGGGGGAACTGTTGTACATACCGGCCGGCCCCGTAAGTTACAGGAGGTGAGGGCTGTCGGGGCAGCTGCCATATCGCAATCTCTCCCCAGTCAGCCCTATCGTCTCTGGTTTTGGAGACCAGAGGCTCCCGAGAAGGGCTAGCGCTTTCCTGACATAATTTAAGATCAGCCTCCAGGAGGCGTTTGGATCTCGCCAACAGCAGACAGGTATTCGCAATTCCGCTGACCCTTCAGATTAAACCTATCCCAGGCTAGCAGGCTGATTTCCGCTGATAACTTGACAGCGGATTTCACACAAGGTTTTACGGTAAACCAGGTGGGCCGACGGCGCAGTTACTGATATCGGTAAGGGAGTGAAAGGGCTCCGTTAGGCGGACGGGCTAGCCTGCCGGTACTCGAGAACGAATACTCGTACGGGTCCATAAAGTATAAAGTTTAAGTTAAAAGGCAAGAGAAAGGTTCCGAGGCGGGACAAGGACAGGCGAGCGACGATACCGGCAGCCAGCCCGCTAGCGAGCTGTCGATCCCACCCCGCGAACATGTCACCGACCGCCGTAGAGAGGATGCCTGAGAATTGAGATGATGCAAAACCTGCCCAAGTCCTCTTCTCTCTCTCTCCTTCCCTCTCCACACCCTCCCATACTCACACCGCACGCCGTATCCAACCTTCGCCCTCCTCACACAATACCAGTACTGGCAGCCCAACCCTTACGGCATCGTATCATACTCGACTCGACTTATCGCGATCACCTCGCAACAAAACCCCCAAATCTATCTAGCCCACCCACTCACGGTCACGGTCTCACTTACATTACATTACATCACATACACATATTCTGGTGACCGAAGTTGGACGCTCGCGAACCCGACCACTTATTTGCATGACACCAAGATCTCAGCAAAGAAACTGAATTCTGGTAGTAGTATGCAGTAGTAGCAGCCGTGTTAACAGACGCCATTCAATTACGAGTATAGTACACACCTGCATACAAAACCCAGAAAAAAAAATAGCACAGGACATTTCCCAATTCCCAATTACAAACCAACCTCGGCAAGAAAGCGAACAAGCAAACAGATAGGTTTAGGTACAATGGGAAGGTAAGGCTTTCCATATCAAGCAACTAAGCACACAATAAAAATTCACATATCCTCGGCTAGGCCGACACTTGAACGGGTGGATACATCCCCGCATGGAACTATCGATAACTGTCCCCATCCATCCATCATCCACCAACCCTACCTACCTACCTACCTACCTACCTACCTACCTACCTACCTACCTACCTACCTACACCTACCCCTCCACCACCACCACCTCGCCCGCGAGGAAATCCCAACATGAGAGAAGAAAAAAAGTAGGGACCGTTCCACAAAAAGAATCATCATCTGCCGGTAATTATCCAAGGGACTTTTTTTCCCCATTCTTTCCTTCTTTCCCTTCCCTTCCCTCCCTCCCTCCCTTCCCTTCCCTTCCCTTCCTTCTAGAAGGACCCACTACCGCTAACTCGTAACACCGCAATTAATTATGATATTTGCATGTATGCTCGTTTCTTGTCCTTTCTTTTTTTGGAAAAACTCCTACATTACACCGTTCCCCTCCCCCACCACCACCACCACCACAACCACTACCACCAATTCCTTTCCAGTAGCAACAGTTATCATAGTAGAAACAGATAGGTACATAGATACCCGAGTTTTTCGCTAGAATTCTCTAAAGGGTTTTCTCGAAGGGTACTGTATTCGCGTTTTTGTGTGATGTGGGGGGGAAGGGAACATAGTGTGCATGCTGGTCACTGCTTACCCCCCCCGCTCACTCACTCACTCACACCCGTGCTAGAATGGTGCGAAGTAGGGTAGGGTAGGTACAGTATCGTACATTGAGTGAACATTGTTTACTCCGTGGGCCCATCAATTGAAGATGGAAAAGAAGAAAGAAAAAACAGACACAGGGCCGGATCAATTGGTCGGCAAGTGGGTAGGTGGATATGTAGATTGGCACAGAAAATAGTGTAATGGCGTAGATACAGAAGTTCCTGTCTTGTGTCCTGCAGAGTTTATCGTGACCCATCGGATTGTGTCGTGCTGAAAAAAAAATCCATGATGACTGGCTGGCGGGCTTACTGAGCCGTTATGGAATGAGGGTGAGAATGAGGCTAAGTGAGGGGAAGGTATGGCGCAGCTCTTGCGGCGTCGTACAGTATCACATCATTGCGCATCGGTGAGCTTCACTTACTCGAGTACATTACTCGCACTCTACTGACCTTTCCTTACGGGATTGGCACCCGGAACGAAATGGTCGGTGGGGTTCGGAAGTTTTGGCGCTAGATCAGGAAAGGCAATGCTATCCAGTTGATACAAATCAAATGAGTCGCGAATTCTCGGGATGGGATGGAGATTGGGATGATAAAAATAAGGTTTGATCTAAACTACTGTAACTTATGGGGTAGGTGGGGGTTTTGTTCGTCAGGGCATTTCGACCGTCTTTAGGAGATTACCGGGAAAAAGTAAAAATAAATAAGAAAGGTGAGAAAGAAAACGGAAAAATAGTGCCCCCCTCGCTGGCTGCGGCAGCATACAATACAGAAAAAGCGCGCAAATTACCGATGGGAAACAAACGATTGGAACAAAAACGAAAAAAATGCAATTGCAAATACATTCAATTGAGGCAACAAATAGGGGCGCTCTGCGTTACGGTTCTTCCAGAAAATGCAGTCATCGATGGAAATTGGATATCGAGAGGATCCGGTTTCGCATATGCAGTTTAAATGACTCCAATGTCAGGAGTCATACAATATAAATCCCAATAAAACGAAAAGCAGGATAGGAAAGAAAAAGGGTCTGTAGGGCTGAAGGTTTGTAATATTTAAGATTGCCCAAAATGGATTAGTGTGATAAACGAGAGTAGCGAAGCAAAGTCGCCCGAAGTTGGACAAAAAAAAGAAAGGAAAAAGAAACGGAAGAAAATGGCTCCGGTGGGGTAGAGGCTGGGAATTTGATCCGATCATGTTTCTGTGACCCAAATCTGTAGCAAGACGTTTTGTCAGCGGGTGGAACTCGAACTTTCGGATGTGGCAGCATGACGTCTTTCTTGACGGGAGCGGGGCAGAAAAAAACACCCGAAAAAGTAAAAAAGCGAAAAAAAACACGGACGCGCAGGAGCGAAGATTGAACAGACGGACAAAAAGAAGCGCCGTTCAACATTGGGGGTTTATTGTATGAGTAATCCCTCTCCCTTCTTACCTCGAGTTTCCCGACGTCGGCACGGTCGCGCCGCGCGGCCTTTTTGCTTGATGATAGAGCCATATCCAGATCTTCTTGATCCGAGAGACTAATCATACCATCACCATCCTCGTCCCGGATTTTGCACCTAATCTTACCCCGGAACCCGAACTTATCCTTTAAGCGAGTGACGAACTCGTCAAATTCTGCTCCCGTCGATATCATGATCATGCGTGTGTCATCCTCGTGATGGGCCTTGACTTTGATCTAGATAATCAAAATTCAGAAAGTCAGCAACCCGAAAAAAATAAGAATGATAGTTAAAAAATAAAAAAAATAAACGAAACCACAGGTCACTCGGACACGCCCCCACTCGGACAAATGCTGATTGGTTGATTTTCTGAGGAAATCATTTACTGATCCCCTCAGTTGCAACATTTCATCTATCAAGTCTCTACAGGAAACTTTCCTGTTCGGGTTTAGCCGCCCGAATGACTGGGGTGTCCAAGTGACTTGCAGTTTCATCCAAACCGAAGCCAAACACTCAAAAGAATGATTTGGCGAATGGTCATTCCCCATCTCGTGTCTGGGCATGGGGTTAACTAGTTTATGCAGGGTGAGTCCTCACCTTTCTCACGTCTGGACGGCGGGACGATCCGCTACGGACGCTACGGGCATCAAGCATTTCAAATTCGTCCTCGTCAAAAGATGACCCCTCGTACGCTTCGCTCGCGTATTCGTCCTCATCTACGTAACGGTCCCGAGCCATTGGACGACGCGCAGGGCCTCGACTTCTGACTGAACCACCTACAGGACCTCCTCTTCGTGGGGCTTCACGACCATCAACATAAAGGTCATAGACCTCGTCGCTGTATGGATTACCTTCAATTTCATCCGCGTAGTCGTTCATGCGGTCATCCCGACGTCGGGGTGCTTCACGAACAGTCCTTGATCTTGACGCGACTGAAGTTGAAGAAGAGGAGGGAGCACGTGTCGAGTATGCACGGCGAGGCTCTAGCTGACCACGAACAGTAGGTCTTCTTGGTGGTGGACTATAACGCCCTCCAGTACCCTCATCGATCCTACCACCGCCTCTGTCGCGATCATGGCTTCTAGCACGTGCTAGTGCCGCCCCACGCACAGAGAGCGATCTACCAGTCGACGGCCCACCAACTGTGTTACTACGGGCCGGCTTCTGTGCGGACGGTGAAAACTCGTTCTCGGGGGGCGGCGTAGGTGGGAAGACTTGGCGCTCTCCCCGCAGCGCAGGCTGGGCTGACTTCTCTTCCGATCCGGTATCTGATCTTCGACGGGGGATCAGCTCTGATTTGACAAGCTTTGTCGCAGCAAATGAGATGTCCGTTCGATCATCTACTGGAGCAGTTTCCGACATATTTTGCTGAGTCCGAAGTTAGCTTAAAGCTTCACGGGCTGACCCCAATATTCTCGATTTTCAGAATACCTTCTTAACCTCCGTTCCTGCAAAGCCTGTGAATGCATTCTGTGCATCTGAAGCTGCAACCAATCTTGGCTTTCCTAGGTAATCTTTGGCCTTCACGTTTTTGACCTTGGCCTCATTCGGTCGATATAAAACACCGACACCGACAGAAAATACGGTATAGCCCTAAATCACGGATTCTCATGTCAGCCCTCGGAGAAAGCTACCAGTTAGGAAAATCTGAATACCTCAGCCTGCTCCTTGATAGCATCGTCAATCACACTATGATCATCCACCTGTTTCTCCTTTGCAGCATACTCCAAATCCTTCATCCCTTGATCGAGCTCCTGATCATATATGTAGCAAAGACCCCTATTAAACAGCACCTCGCACGAAAAGAGCTTAAACTTCAATCCGAGCTGATCGTAATCGATGTAGGTATTCCCACGCAGATATAGAAGGGCCTCGTTGAAGTTCGCCATTGCCTCTGTAAACTCTCCCAGTAAAAAATTTGATACGCCCTGTTGGAAATATGCGACGGCAAGGAACTGATCGAGCTTGGTAGCTTTTTGGTATGCTTCGACCTACAATGGAACCCGAAAAAAAAAGAAAAACCTTGTTAGTAATCATGCCGTTTTCCTACAGGGAGCGTCCTGAAAACCCCAGGATTCCCGATAAACAACTTACGGCCTTGTCATGTTCACCAAGTGTCGCATGGATCATCCCAATGTTGAAGTAAATTTTGGAAGTGTCGGCATTGGTCTCGAATATCTCCAAGGCCTTCTCATAGTTCTGCTGGTCATAGTAGTTCAAGGCCTCGACCCAACTCTCAATTTCCTATTGTCGCCCCCCCCGAAAATTAGCAAAAAGGGACCTTTCTCACCGAAAAAATTCCTCAGTCCTCCACACACCCCACTCCGTGAACATACCTGTTTGAGTGACATTTCGTGTTAGTAGCCACAGACAGTAGCAAGTAGTTGTCCGTTCGCTGGTTATGAAGGTCCTCTCGGATGATGAGGGGAGCCTTCAGGAGCCAAGAGAGGGGCTGGTGAACACGAAGAAAAACTGTCGCAGGCCAGCTGGCGATTGGTAGCTAAGTTAATTCGCAAGAAAGTAATTGGACCTGCTCAAGGTGCGAACCAGATAATTTTTTATTGGAGAAACAGCACCACCAGGGCTCTCTGAGAAGTGTGTGTGTCGAGTGGATAAAACGGGCTATTCCCTCCCTTTTCTCCGATCTCCTCCTCCAAGCGTTCCGCTCGGTTTCGTTCCCTCAAGATAATAGGGGTAACAAACAAAAGAAGGAAACCCACTGTAATGGTGCACGGGTTGAAGCCTTTCGAGAAAAAAAATATGGTAAAACGCTTTCGACCGAGGAACGAAAAAGGTACCGGTGAAACAAAGATGTTTAAAGCAACGGAAGAGGGGAAACGGGTAAGATTAAGGGCCCAGTATTCTGTAAACCCGGATTAAAGAACGAGTGAAAATAAGAATAGAGAGAGGGATGGAAGGATAAAAGGGAACAGCGAAGGAATTGGCCAGACCAAAACACAAAGAATTCAACAGAAGGGGGGGGGTCAACGCGAGATGTAAGCCAGAGGGACCGTTGCTCAATTTGAATGTGATAGATCTGGTGAGCAACGGGCAATGGAATGGAGGCGCTTACAGGGCAGAGCCTTGATATGAGAGGTAGCTGTGGGAGAACGTCGAGGGGAAGGTGGATGTGGGGGTGTGTGCGTGTATCCCTGGGTTGAGCAAGGAGTTTGATGAATGGGAAGGGGAGGGGAGGGGTGTGGCGTTCGAGGGGGTAGTAGACAGTATGAGATATTCTGCTGAAGCCTGTATCTATAATATTCGGGTATAATGGAAGTTTGTGTGAAGATGGGCGTTAGGGGGGGGGGGGGACAGTAGGGAGTGATGAGGTGGTTTGGGTTGAGATGTGCAGGGCAAGGCAAAGCAATGGGTGAAGAGAGCAGGAGCAAAACGAGGAGGCAAAGAAAGGAGGGAACCTGCTGGATTAATAGGGAGACAGAAAAGGGAAAAATAAAGGAAATAAGGAATGGCTGGCGCTTGAGGGCAGCTACTATTTTACTCCTACTTACTCACAATCTTTTTTTTCCCTCGCTATTTCTACCTCTCCAAGTCGGCAAACCTTGAAGCTGTGATACATTATTAGATGCAAACGGCTTGAGAGACAGCACAAAAATATAGTACAGAGAGACACCCCATACTTGTGGCAGGCGAAAAGTACCCGAAAATAGGAATTCGCAAAATATATGGCAAAAAATCCGTGCATATCTGAGCGTCCACACAAATTCACAAGCCTGTTTTCAGGTACGGTACTTCTTTTTAGCTTCTACGAGTGCTAGGATGCATACAATGCATAGCGGAATTCTAGCCCAAGGTAAACAAGCCTTCAAGGCCACCTCCTCAGGAAGTAAGATAAAAAGACAAGAAAGCAAGCCGTACTCCCCATGATACTTTCTCTTAAGAGGGCTTGAGGCACATACATACTGCACCTTCATAGATTCTAATCACCTAAAGGAATAAAATGAGCACAGCTTCAAGGAATATACAAATGCACCGGCGTGACAAGGCCAAGTGCGAACAAGAACCAAAAAGCCTTGTAATAGGAACCTAATTAAAAAGAAACAGGATAAAGCCCGTGCGGTTTGTTTGCCTGCAGCGCGAAAGGACCGATAATACACGTACAAGTAATGAATAATAAGAAAGAATCCGCTCATGCACATACCAGTATTAGCTAGGTTGCTAGCGGGATAAGGTGGAAAAGAGGAGAATAATGACAATAACACAGCAGTGATAATAAAGAACTTGCCCCCGTCCCTCTGTCATGGCCGATCCATCATTTGGTTGGATGGGAGGTGGAACAATCCAGGGGATTTAAGAGAAGAGCAGACAGAGGGAGTAACTGATCTGTGTGTCGGTTCCTTAAAGTGCAATGGGAATCGTGGGAATTGTTCCGCCCCTTAAAGGCCAAAATGAGGATTGTAGGACTCAACCCACACTCAGATCATCACCAAGATGCACGTTGGCGCCTTTCCGGAGCAAATAATTCCAATCGGGAAATGGAAAAGAGAAAAGTCTCCGACCCTTCGCATTACTGTAACTCAGGGGGATCCATTGTGGCAGCACAGCTGGCCCACTGGTTGGCATTGAAGTTTGGTTGGGCACATCAAGTGGAGAAGGTGAGAATCTGTGAATCGACAGGTTTCACCCTTGCCCATCTAAGGAGACGAACCAACAGACAGGGGCCTCCAACGAGCTCCCGAACCTTAAGGGTTTACACCTTTTCCTCTCTTGACCCATGCCAGCCCCCTAATTGACCAATGGCTGAATAGCTAACTCATTAACCCGTAATATTAACAGAAGTGCTATTCGGGTACGGGACTCCACTTTCCCCTTTGCCAGCCGACTGACGTGGTATTATGATTATTAAATTTATTAAATTTCTCCACATGTTAATTGGGACAACTCATCCTTTTTGTCATGGTCCAGGTTACAACAGAGGGGAAAGGGGGAGAAACAAAAAGATATACGAAGTTATGAAAGATTAAACACCGAGAACCCCCCCTTCCATCCATCCCCTACTGCAAGTACCATGCTGTAACTCGCAAGTGACCTGCCCGTTGCTGCGCATAAAGTTTGTGTTCGAAATTCGAAACAATGCCGGGGCCGGGAAGCCTTTACGAGTACAGTATGATACTAGCATAGCGCCGGTACAGGTACCTCTCCCAGTGATTGTTTGTGAACCTGCCAAGTCTAGGAAAATATTGAAACCGTCATCTAGCGGTAGCCGTCTGAACACACCCTCCCCACACTCCATCTCATCTCCTTCAAGACGATTCTACTCCAAAACACCCGTCACATCTACAGTACTACTGCAAATACTGCATGTTCCTATGGTGGCTCGGTACCGTATTCCTCTCTGTCGCCTCCTAAGGCATGAGCACCGACCGATAAACCAGGCATCTCTCGCCTGTAATTGTAAGGGCATACCAAGCCCTCCCATCACTCACTGCATCCCACCCCATGACAGTTCTGCGAGGTTAATCATAAATTTATGCGTTCCAATATCTAGGTACGGTATGTAATATGACAGATTCCTTAACTCTCTCCAGACCACCAACCCAACCCGACCCAATCCTCCCCCCCTTTGTCTCCACACGCGTGCACCGCCACGTGACGTGTGTGCCATGCTGAAGACTTTGGGTCTTCCAGGCTACTGAAGTCATATTCGTCTCATGAATGGTTTGATATTCATTCATGAAGAAAGGAAAGGAAAAAGTGAAAAAGAAAAGCGAAAGAAAAAAAGAAAGGAAAAAGGCGGGCTCCACTGAGGTTACAATTTCCAACTCTTGGTGCATCTATCGCAAACGCTCCATCTCTTGCCAGCCAACGGGATTGTTGGTGATGAGTGGTGTTTAAAGCGGGAAGTTTGCGGCTGTCATGCAGGTTCCCGGGTTTTGAAAAAATCATCCCCTACCCAGATACTGTATGGCGCTTGTTGCAGTGGGCTTTTCTTTTCTTTTTCTTGCTCTTCTAACGCGGCGGCTGGTTACGGACTTTGTGGGAGAAAGGTCAAAAGAAGCTAAGGGCATGCTGGTATTGGAGGAAGCATTCATAGGCTTTGTTTTGGATCTCACGGGTGCCGAACTGTGGACCATTAGTACACATGGCTAGGAGCATGGTACAAGCTGGTAAGGCTGTATCATATCGATAAACCGGTGCGATACTAGTATTTAAGTACTCATACACAGCGGAGATACGTAGGTTGCTGTTTGGTGAATTCCATCCATCCACATAATTTACTCCTGATCTACCCTTAACCTAAACCATCCACCAATCTACAGGTAGTCCACCTACCCCAGAGCACTCCTCATCCTCCAGTATCTGCAAAGACGGCGACTGCCGATGCATTGCCAGTATCTCCAATCCGTGGCTATATTGAGAAGACCTGGACTCTGCTGTTAGTGTACAGCAAACCAGAGTCCTAACCCGCGATCATCTTGAAACCTGCCTCCGATCCACTCTTCGCTCGAGGCCCATCACAGATTAAATATTGGCAGGCAAGTTCAGGTGAACCCCATGAGTGGGTGAGGGAGGGAGGGAGGGAGTGTGGGGTAATTATGTGGGATGGTGTTGATGGGATTCATAGATGTTACGGAAGACTCTCGATATAGGAAATGTCTATACGGGAAATCATTGGTGGGGGAAAATTCTCGTTATCATATAGAAAAGGAAATTCCTGCTACCGAGGTATTTGTTATTATTAAGAGAGCCCGCAATAGGGGCTTTGACACTCTTGCACGATGTACGAACAGCTCTGTTGCTGCCTGGGCTACCGTGGGTTGATCCTGATTCTTCCCTCACATGGAAATAATAGTTTGTCCTCTGCCCATTGACATGTTTGTACTGTCATGGTTGCCCAGGCTTTCGGGACACCATTTTCTAACACCTGTCGTTTTTCGCATTACTAGCACAAATGCAAGAAAACCCCTTCGCCATTTATCGGACTTCATCGAGCCGTGTCACGTTATATCATGCTGCGTCAGATCATCCCTCGCCCGATGTTTTCCTTCCTCTCATCCCATATGGTTTTGCCTGAACATGAACAAACCTAAAATCCAAAAGCGCATTAGAAACATCGGGTATCTCTGGTAAAGTTTTGTTTCGGAAACAAGCGGATACAGTGGGCGTCAGACGCCTTAAGCGGTAAGGGGGATAGGGAAGGAGGGAGGGAAGATCTGCAAGATATGCAAGAAAACTTATCCAACATACCGTCTTCTCGTTTTCCCAGACACCAGCACTTCTCGCGATAACACCAACAACGGTGTCAGGGCCATTCGGCTTAAAACTTCCGTCCCGCTCTTTTGAAACCACGAAGCTACGGCCAATGATTTCCCAGACCTCGATAGGCTTGTCCAGAAGTACGCTAGCAGCGCCGGACTTTCCAACATCGATTGGTCCGAATTCTCCTCTGGGGGGCACATCGGCCTCTTCTTCCTTTCCAGATTCCTGCCTTCTCCAAACGTCACCGGTGGAAGCTGCTCCCCTTGAGATATCCCCAGAGGCACGTATAGTAGCATGATACCTGCCGGGTGAGAGACCTTGTAGGGTAAGGTCGAGTATGGTAAGCTTCGGTGACACTTGTACCATCCTCACCAGACCACGGACAGGGTTTGATATGCCATTTGCATGGGTTTCCAGAATCGCAACTGCGGCACCTGTTTCACAACCCAACCCTGTGTTAACCAGCCACACTCTAAATTCTTCCTACGTGGGGAGGAACAAGTACTGTTTGGTTTCCCACTGCCCCGAAGAATCGCATCACGGCCTGTATCCCGAATCACTGAAACAATCGCCGAAGGAGCCGCTTCCTGTCTGTCAGCATCACACATTCCCCGGTTTTGTGGAACGAATATGTAAATATAAACCTATGCTCCTCCCCCTTCTAGGTATCTGTAGAACAAAAGAAAAGAGGGAGGAAGGAAGTTGGACTATACCTGTCCCCTCTACAGTGACGAGCTGTTTTTGGAGATCAGCATCTACGCTTAAAATGCCTTTTCTTATGGGTTAGTAGGAAATGGAGGCGGAGTAAGGTTATTCCTTGCGTACCGGGCAATTTTTTCAAAGAGCTCGAAACATCTTGTACACAAGAGTCGCATTCCAGTGGAACGGCGAATAGAGTCTGGAAGGTTATGGACAGCGAGTGCCGTTTAGCCAGTCAGTCGCCGTCGCCACCAATACCCGCGTAGCCGCCCGTCATACAGAGGGGGTGCTTCGAACCTGGAAGGGAGCAATCATAATGTGCTAGTATATTTGAGTAATGACACGATAGAATAATTTTTCAAAGCTAAGGTATCCTGTTCCCGCAAAACAAGCTCAAACAGAAAAAAACTATCGTGGGTAGTGGGCTTCTTATTCGTATTGCGACGAAGTATCATATGAGAGGTGGGGGGTTTGCTTGACTAGACGAGGCACCCGAAGCTTCGATGCTTAATAATCCGGGAAAAAAGACGTCTCGCTAGTCCAGGTCGGGTTCAAAATCCGATTTTCGAAAGAAGAGAAAAACCCAAATCCAGACCACCATCTCATCCCTCCAACCAAAGCAGCCCATCTAGACCACCCCCCGAGGCAACAATGTCTACCAACATCGGAAGGGTACGATAAACCCCCGTTTTATATCTTCTGAGATTAGCGAACTAACTGGGATGGTTTTCTTCACCCCCAACAGACTTCCCTGGCCTACAGTCGGTCATGGCACCTCGTCGATATGGGCCATGACCAGCGATCCTTCGGTCGTATTGCGACATCAATCGCCACAACACTCATGGGGAAGCATAAGCCAACCTATGATCCAAGTAGTCAGTCTCCGCGTTCTGTCCCCCCTTGGCTTGTCACGGTTGGTACGAGGCCTGACACTTAAGGGTTTTTAATGTAGCGGATTGTGGGGACTACGTGGTAGCAGTTGGGTGCGCCTATCTTAAGATCACCGGTGGCAAGCGGATGAAGAAGAAATACTACTCGCATTCAACAAGGCCCGGCCATCTCCAGGAAATCACAATGGACAGGATGATCAGGAAATTCGGAGGTGCGGAGGTACTGCGTAGGGCTGTCTCGGGCATGCTTCCGAAGAACCGGCTAAGGGAAGTTCGGCTCGCAAGACTAAGAGGTTTGATTCCGGGGCACTATGGTAATGTTGCTTGTCATGACTAATTGTCTGCCCGGATAGCTTTCGAGGGATTCGGTCATCCATACAAGGAAAACTTGGTCAGGCTGGATGGTAAACATTATGTGAAGCCCCGACCCGCAGCAGGATACCTATCAAAAACGCCAGTACAGGACGCCATCAACATGGGACAGTCGAAATCCAAAATTTTAGTATCATAAAATTTCGTGAAGTCGTCCATATACAAATTTAGATTTAAATTCAGTCATCCACAAGCCAAACACCTAATCTACATTAAAAGAAACACGAAGAGAAGGGCAAGGTAAACGGAGTGGGGTGCCTCCAGAACTTTGGTACACCGTTCAGGTGTGCAAATTTGAAGTGAAAGGATGAAAATTGAAATACATAAATAGGAGGGGGGTCGGTTTATCAATCATGAAGTAGTAGCTGCCATATAAATCTAGAGCTTTGAGGTCCTGGTTCTAGAGACTGTGCATTTGATCAAACCACTGGGACTGGATTGAGGCGCATATACCTCGGCATCCTTACCGGTGTTCTTAAGTCCTTTATGCCATTCCATATCTAATACATCGAGTAAGTTCGACGATCCACAACTGACGATAAACTAGATACCTCGGAAAATAACTTACCAATCTCAAAGTAATGCTTGTTCGGCAGGGAATAATCAACGCTGTTCACATCTGGAACGGCAGCAAGTATCTCGTTGGCCATTTTATACATGGTGGCCTGGACGCTCGCGCTGTTATCATTCGCAAATGTTTTAAGAGTGATATTTCGTGCAGATTCCCAAGCCTCGTCGAAGAGACGAGTGTTTCTCTTTACGTCATGTAATGTCTTAAATAGGCGCCACCCCCAATTGGCGTCAACCTCGGTGCTCAAAATGCGATCCCAGGTTTCGCCCAAAGAGGTGTATTCATCCCGAACGAAGCTATGGAAGGCCGAACCAGTACTTTTGAGAACCAGCAACCCCTGAATCCCTGACCTCACGATAATACCTGCCCCTCGCTTGCATACAACTTCAGTGTTGCGAGTCTCTGCGCCGTCCCGAAGGAATGAGTGTGGGTGCGGCTTGCCATCGATTGTCATACGTGTCCATCGGTGCGTGATAATCTTTACATGGGCAGCATGAATATGGGGATATTTTTCCGGAAAGTGAGAGGCTAGAATCGAGCCAAAGAGCTCTGGCGGAGTCACTGGATTCTGCTTGGCGAGCACTGGGAACCTGATGGTTAGCCAACCGAAGCTCAAGAGTAAGCTCAGAACAGGGAACTCACAGTACACAGTGTTTTTCATAGAATCTGTAGCTACGACGACGCTATTGTCTGCCTCTGTGTACCTAGAAGCTTTGTAAGCAAACGCGGAGTTTCCTCGGAGCTGGGAGGCTTACGAGGACTGGATGTCTCCCTCCAGAAGGACACACACGGTCATTTCAGTGACAGTATGGGTTTTTGTAGCTTCATCGCGGTGAACTTTGTAGAGACGAATGTTATCCTGTTTCCATGTTTAGCTAATTTAGCACAAAGGGCGATTCGTTCTATATACCTTTCCATAACGAGCTGCCGACAATTCAGACATGTTTATGATACGATTTTTGCCTTTACAAAGTGGAGAGCTAGGGTTGAAAGCAAAGGATAAGGACAACAATTGTATTGAGCGGGTAGACAGAGGTTGCTGATTGACAATGAAGGGCTAAGCCGAGGGGGGACACCAAGGTGCTTTATACCTTATCTGAGTTATCTTCGGTGTTTCCGATGGTAAAGAAATAGAACCTAGGATCAGCGAAGCTAATGGGAAAGGGGTGAGAGGTGCCGTAATATTTCAGTAATTTTGACTATCCCGCAATGATTTACTCTGCCTCTAACCATTAGCCGTTGTGAATGTGCCGGTAATAAGCCCGGAATGTTTCGAAGGGGGGAGGAGGGAGCTTCGGCGGAGTGGCACGCTGGGCTCGAGCCTTGTTGGTGGAAATAGAGAGCCTGGAAAAGGTGGTATCATGCGGTACGGCAATAGTTCGACATCCGGATTCCGGACATTGCCCTTCTAAAGTGCGGAGGTAGCCGCACGGCGATCGCCGCCCTTTCTAGGACGCTAGAAATCCCCGCTCCCCTTAACCAGGATTGCGGGTGCCGGCCTCTTTTGAGATATCTTTCCCGTCTGTTCCCACCTTGCGAGAACGTCCTTCCGAAAGATTTGTCGGGCATGGAGCTTCCATATCCAGTCATTTCATATATATCGGTATTCCACGGTACTCTCTTTCTCATCGGGAGATGGCCTTGCTCTCGGGGAGACGCGATCTCGTGGCTTTTTAAGCAGGGTATGCGTCTACTTATGCTCGCACTGTGCGGCGCAATCCAAGATCAGCCTAGATATTTATTAATATAACATGCTGTGGGGCATTGCTAATCTTGATGCCACACCGGGAGCAGCCGACATCAACCGCTCCCTAAAACCTTCAGAAAATATGCATCTAGGATCTAGGTCGTGTGAGCCCTCCGGATTGTATGTATTCTTCGGGCATAATATGGGTAAGCACATCTTAAGGGGGGACAACTGGGAAGAGCCTCATTGACACCCCCTCCCCCCACCGTGTAGACACAAAACGCGGGGTTCACCATCCATCGATAATAAAAGGAATTCATTTCTGCTGGTAACTGCCCCCATAGAAACTCACAAAATACTGTGCGGGTCCAGTTTTTGATATAGGGATGTCTAAGTTGATGTGTGTGGGCATCTATCTGTTGGTATGTGTACTGTACCGGTATGTGGGTGAGAATGTCGGATAATATCCGCCAATCTTTTGATCTGCCAGAATCCCGCCGTTACTGGCAAAAGTGATATCCCGATATTGTCGATAACGGTGCATATTTATTGCGGCGTAAACGTTTATACGCGCCTAAGAGGCAAACAATATAACAACAATAAGTTGCGTATTATAATATTATTGAAGAATGGGCCAGAAGTGATGGATATGGATATCGGGTGATAATGGGTGAATGGAATGGTAGCCCCTTGTGCGACTGGTGATTACGAGTGAGTGAGTGAGTGAGACAAGCAACCAGCGGGATCCCTGACGACCGTCGTTGATTGCGCGCCGAGACAGCCCTCAACTCAACACTCCACATCCAAATCCCCGCGATAGCCCCCCATCAGAACTTGCCCACCAACAATCAACCCCGCCTCCTCGCTTCGGGCTTTGCTGTTACCAGGTTTCTTGGTTGCGAGCCTATGCTCTTCCTGCATAAATTTACCAGCCACAGGAAGCCTCATTGGAATTTACTACCGTTTCTCAGGTCGCTCACCTAGCTCCAAAAATCTCGCCACTACATCATCTTTATCTTGCATTCCAAACAGCGGAGAAACAAACATCTCATGCTCAACTCCCGACCCGACTATCGTTCCGAATAGGTCCGGCTTGTGGGAGTTCACGCCATGTCCAACGCCTTGACAACTTCCCCAAAGTCTGTGTCAGGTGCCTCGTCGCCGGGGCCAAGGGCTCGTGGAGCGAGTGGAGGAGATCGAGATGGCTTACTACATCCACGCCAGCCCAATGGCAATCGTGCAGGTTCAAGCTTTGGGGGGAACAGTGGCACTACCATCGGAAATTCTACTCTGAACGGCCCCGGGAGCTTTAGCACAAGTTTACGAAGTACGAATAATATTGTGGCCATGACACCGAACGCTTTTGTCGAGGAAATCTCAGACCCTCCAAGTCCAATGTCTTCCGAAAGGCTAGTGGAAGAGCTCACTGATCAACTAAACAAAGCGATCAAATATAAGGAGGGAGCCGAGAATCTTTTACAGGTGCTAGATACGAAGAAACCGAAGGAAGCGAAGCAAGCGAGAAATCAAGCTGAGAAAGAGTACAATGCGAGGAACCAAGAAATATCACAGCTCATGAACCGTATCGAAGCCATCACAAAGCCAAGAGAAGTTCCAGGAGTAACAAGAGCAGCAAACAAGTTCAAAGGGGAGCCGATAAGACCGGAATCTGCCAATAATGGACTTGCTATCTCTGGTGCCACAGAATGGGACCCTGGAAGCGAATCACCAACACTATTACTTACTGAGCTATTAAGGGATTTAGAGGAGGTGGATAGGCGACCAGAGTACTATGTTGAGAAGGCCAATAGCTTGGTGGCATTGTTTAAACGATATCCTAACCTGAAGTATGAATTGGCTTGGAATACGTTTGGGAACCGGGCACAAAACATGCTTCTCAATGAAAATAAGGAGGTTGTGGCGGCTGGGTATCGAATTGCGAGATATGCAATGACCGACCTACAGTCTCTAAGGACAATCAGAGCCTTATATACTGACGAGATTACCATTATGTAAGATCAGCTTGCGGTCCATCTTTATTGTTTGTGTTCTAAACTAATTGTAACAGTTCTTTGGTCAAGGATTCTAGGGCCAATGTCGAACGTGAACAGGCGCTAAAATTTGTACGTGCGTTTATTGAGGTTCCCGGTGGTGTACAAGAGATATCGCGAGGGGTCGTTAGGGCGATTGTTGCGTGCGCGGAGCAGGTTGATGACAGGTTACGAGGTGTCTCTATGGAGACCTTAGCAGAGATCTGTCAGTAGAGCCTTTGTCTGTTTAATTTTGCTCCACTTTACTCTTTTTTTCTTTTTCTTCCGCGCTGACGGTTTAGTGATCCTCAATCCATCACTCGTTGTATCAGCAGGAGGCGTCAGAGTTCTGACCCAAATCCTGTCTGAAGGACCTTACGAATTATCTGATACCATTTCTTTGGCATTTCTATACTTATTAGATTTACCAGCGACCAGAAAATATATTCGACCTGGCAGTGACTTAGAGGTGACATTTTTTCTTGCCTCGATTAGGCTGCTGGTTTTGCTGACTGGCTATGGCTAGATCGTATTCTCTGTTTTCACAGACTCATACTCGGAAAAATCTCCTGCACCAGAGGAAAGACTGAGATCCAGCGCAAAAGTAATTAGCTGCATGCTGAAATCGTGGCCAGGTAACAATCTCTTGAGGGCCATAATTATACAAGATTTTTCTTTCTAATTACCGCGGCAGGTCTTTTGGCATTATCCATGTATGATCTTCGAGCTCCAAAGTCTTTAGTCTCGGCTTTATCTATACCATCTTCAAGCGTTCGGGTAAGCGAGACAGAGTTCCGTTGGCCCTTTCCCCCTTAGCTTAATAGCAAGTTTTAGGATACCATATTGGAACTATTCTTCGATATATTTCGGATAAAGCCTCCTTCTTGGTCATCTAGCTTTCTTGCTGGACGTAGACTTACCAGTATGTACATTCTGTGTCCATCAAACTGCCGCACTTGTTGCACGCTTGCTGATATATATATATTCTTAAAAAAAAGCTTATGGGAGAGTAACCAACCTCAAGTCTGAATCCGATGCTCCAAAGCCGCCAAGAGCAGATGATGCATACCAAGGAAATCTGGTGGAACATTTCACGGCTTTGCTTCTAGCTGTATTCTTTGAGGCTGACTTATTGAGGGTATGCCAAAGTCTTTCTGCCATGACAACCTTTTCTAACTGTTCGCATAGTCTTTGATGGCATTGGTAGAGGATAACAGTGACCCAGCTATTGTACGAAAAACGACACTTTTGCTTGGAGAGATTCTCAAGCTCGCAAGCCGTCTGCTACCAAGCACTTATAGCGCCCGTTTACAGCTCCTCCCGGAGCTCTTCATATCAGCAGCAAAATTCGGTGTTCCAGCGAGGTTTGCTGCATCGGCTGCAGTATACCAGATAGATAGCCTCAACCGGACATTGCACCGATCTCTAGCCGCTACACAAGCACCACAACGGGTGTCTGTTGATGATGAAAAAAGAGGGCCAAGACATGTTGACCAAGCAAAGCTGAAGATATATATGGCGATTGATGATCGCCACTTTTCTGGTCTGATAGTGGATAGTGGGGTTTTGAACGCAAAAAGCCATACAAAGTGGAATTGGGATGCTCTCAATGAGATGATTCAGGGGCCATTGCTTAATCCAAAGAGACTTGATGAAGCAATAAAGGGGACAAAATTTATGAAGAGATTGATGTCCTTTTATCGGCCCTTTAAGTACAAATTTTCTGACGTCAAGAACACCAAGCCCAACCAGAGATATGTCAGGATAGGATGTGCTTTATTTCATACCCTCCTCCAAACTCCCGAGGGTGTTCGATATCTGAGTGAGAACAAAATACTTCGACAAATTGCTGAATGTCTGGCTCAGCTAGATAGAGTGAGTTTTCGTCTAATAGAATGGGCCTTGGACGTAAGTTAACGTTTTCGATAGATGAGCGGAATAACATCGCCCGAGCCTCTATTTTCTACTTCTAGACTGATTGGTACTCTCAGTTGTGGATACTTTGCCATGTTGGGGGTGCTAAGTAGTGATCCAAAAGGCCTTGCGTATGTATTCAAAATTGGGCTTGTTGGAGTTCAAATTTCTGACCTGTGTGCAGAATGATGGAGCGTTGGCGCATGTTCAATATGTTTTATCATATTAGCGATTCCCCTGACAGGCCAGACCTTCTGGAGCTATTCGTGTCCAACATGGACTTTACTCTGTAAGTCTACTCAAGGCTCAGATCTTAGCAGTGGTTCGTTTGTGAATTGCGATCTCATAAACACGATAGGGAGGGGCATCCCCGCATCATTTTGTCCAAAGCATTGACAATGGGACTCAAGGTGAGTTCCACCCTACCTGTGCTTTTTAGTGAGATCTTGCTAAAAAGTCATAGAGTGTCCGATTGTTTGCTACTAGCCACCTTCGCGGCCTTATCTCAACCGCGCAGTCTTCACAGACCCCTATAGACCCCAAGACAAACGAGACCGCGGAATGGGCCATACGGCTCCTCATTACCCAACTCTATGATCCCGATGTCGAGGTCTGTGAAACAGCGGTGAAAATTCTCGAGGAAGCCTGCAACATCACACATAGTCTAGAGTATGTGGTGAAGTGTCGGCCTGCACTGGACCACCTTGGCGAGATCGGTGCCCCGCTGCTGTTACGATTCCTATCAACGTCTGTTGGATACCATTACCTTAATGAGCTTGATTATATTAATCGGGAAATGGACGATTGGTTTCACGTGAGAGCACTAAGAACCGGGTTTTAGCCCATGCAAGTGCTGACATTTCCACAGGGCAGAAATGATTCATATGTCCTGACGGTCGAGGCATCCCTGGCCAGGGCGTTTGCTGATGAGGAGCCAGTGAAGAAACGGCCAGGCGACATCAACACAATTGACCGAGACATGATGGGGATAGTGCCACCACACTTCTATCGTGAATTGGCAAGGACAAGTGAAGGATGCGTTTTGCTGAGGGAAAAGGGCCACTTTAACGATTTTTCGTGGTATATCCGGGAACACGGTCAAGAGGAGGAAGACGCAGAGATCGTTACTAAAGTCAAGGGGTGCCTCTGGGCCGTTGGGAATATTGGCTCAATGCCTTTCGGGGCACCTTTCTTGGAAGAAGCCGACATAGTGGAGTCTATTGTCAAGATCGCGGAGGAATCCCAGGTACTAACGCTGAAAGGCACAGCGTTTTTCGTCCTTGGCTTGATATCTAGGACTATGCAGGGTCTGGAGATCCTCCTTGAATACGGATGGGATGGCACAACGTCCACTATGGGAGAATCGCTAGGGCTCTGTATCCCTTTGAAGCTCGGACATCTTCTTTCCGTAAGTTCCGTTTTTGCAGAAAGCCTTAGCGAGCTACTGCCGTGGTATCGCTGCATACACACGGGAGTGAGTGAGTGATGATATAAGATAACTAACTTCTTTTGTTTTTATTTCATTTTACGTACAGGTGGCACCTTGGTACCATACAGGAGACGAAACGAACCAGGTAAATAGACCATCACCACTTTCTTCGGTGATCGGCGATGACCCGGTCGATGCGAAGATACTGACGGCAATCGCGAACCTAAACAACCATATCCTCGAGAGCGGTTCCACCAAAGAATTGAATCGGTAGGGATCCTGACAGGGTTTTTTTGTGACCAGTGATACATACAAAGGCAAAGGAGAGGGTAGCTAATGCAAGTGATAATAGGCTCAAAGCTAGTCACGTGACCCAATTCCAATCCCCAGATCTCTTCCGGCGAGTGATGACGCTTATTGAGTCGTTCCGATATCGGCAGCACGTTCGGCGATATATACTTGACCTCTTTGAGAAGTCAGTGGTGGAGAGGGTTTTTGTAGAGGGCCGAGCTGACTCGGAGGTTGAATCTCCTGATACCCCAGAAGGAGTCAGACAATGAGGCCGTTAGTGGTCGAAGCGGGGGAGGGGAATCGGAGTTCGGAAGGTATCATATCAGACGTTCGGATGGAAAAGAAATTTCTATATATATTTTTCTTTTCTTCTTGATGATTTGCGCTGTCTGGCTTTCCTGTCGACCTCTCTTTCTCTCTCGTCTTTTGTCCAATTAGGTGCATTCCATTGCGTTTCCGGTTCCATCTTGTTTCCCCTCTTCTGGATTGTTTATTTTTTATTTTTCTTTCAATCTTTTCAATCTTTTTCATTTCCCCTGGACAGTATCTGATCTATTCATCTGTGTACATTAAATTACGGGCCCATTCGTTTTTCTTGTATTTTTATATATATATATAAAAAGCCATAGCGGCCCTGTAGGTTATATCTCGTTTTGTCTGTGGCTACTGGGTTGGGTTATGAAGCATTGGCACGATAGTTGGCAGGGGAGTGGGGGAGGGGGCGCTGGACCGGGTTGGGCTGTTCTTTTATTTATTCCCTGTGTTTGTATCGGCGTAAGATACACTACGGTATCATATCATATCATCTCGCACTCTGGCGTTCACTTTTGACATGTGGGGTGGGCCCTTTGCACTGTCGGAGCGTGCATGCATGCAGGCAAATATGTAGAAAAGAAGAAGAAAAGAAAAAAAGTGCGCTTCGATACCGGTACGTTATCGTATCATCGAGCTGCGTGGGTTATCGCGCAGCAACTGTAAGTCCCCGATGCGCGCATGCGATGATGGGGAAGAACGCAAACCAAGATAAGGAAGCATGATACCAAGAAGGGGAGGAAGAGGAAGAAGACGAAGAAGGGATTAAAAGAATTATACGACATGGCAGATTACGATAGTATAAGTAGTATTATAATACTACAAGATGGGTTTATCTATCTAGAATAATCAATCAATCAATCCAATCAACTAATTCCCAAGCATGAAGTTGTAGCATTACAACAACAAAAAAAAAACTATAATCAAGATCCGGAGAGTTTTCGACGAACATTCCTTTTTTTTATATCTTTCTTTTTTGTGTTTCCGAAAGATGGATGGATGTATGGATGAGCACGGAGGTGATATCCTTTTTATCATCACCATCATCATGATCCCCGCCTCCCTCCCTCCCACCCACCCGCCAAAGGGAAGAAAAGAAAGAAAAAAAAGTAATCGTTCGTTCGTTCGCTTGCTTGCTTGATTTTGACGACTTTGATAGATTAGATATTCGGATATCATATCACATATCGTTACCGTACCGTTCCCTCCCCCCCACGCAGGCAACGCACGCGCGCGTGGGCGCGTGCAACGCATGCATGTTGAGTGTAAACGGTGTGAGGTGTGAGTGATGGAGATGGTGATGAAGATGTGATGATGATGGAGAGGGAAGGGTGAGTGAGTGAGTGAGTGAGTGAGGAGTGGAGGATAGAGAAGAGGTGCTAGCGCTGTTGGGGGGAGAGAGGGAGGGTTCGATATCATCATCTATTTATCTTGGGGGTTAGTTGTAAGTGAGGGAGTACTCGTACCGGTAGGTGGATCTGCACTGGATTGTGCTGTGCTATTTGATGTTGTTAGGAGGATGGGAGGTATTATAATGGAGGGAGTCTGTTCTGTGCTGCTGATATGTATTATGACGCGCGGAGGAAGGAAGGAAGGAAGGAAGGAAAGAAGGAAGGTGGGGGGGGGTTTATATATTTTGTGTTTGTGGTATATGTAGGGGTATTTCCGAGGAGGAAAGTTGTAGATTGTAACTTTTTGTGGGTTGTTTTGAGTCGCTACGGTATCGTACTTGGGCTTGGTATATAGAAGAAGAAGAAGGGAAGGGGGTTTTTTCTTTTCTTTTCTTCAGATAGCGTACCGTATTGTTGTTGGATAGAGTATGATACTCGAGTAGATGGACGAGAGTGAAGAAGTTGTATGATATCATCAATAATAGCATGGAAGAAAATGAATAAATAAATAAATAATTGTCTTGGCTAAAAAACAAAAGTTAGTAGGTAGATGGTTATTCTTTACAGCTGCTTTGGGTGTATCTAGACTACGGTAACTGTTCGAGTGCAGTTTAGTTTAGTTTAGTTTGTAGTTGCCTACGCTGCTGGTATGGCTGTTGCAATGTGAAGTTTGGACCAAAAGTGGGGGAAGATTGAATGGACCAAGGAGGGGTCATGATATAGAAGGCTCATTATATACAGCACCGTTGTCCTGGATTCGAGTATTGGTGGTGATGATGATGCTGGGGGGCTTCCCGAACCCGACTTTACAAGTACATATCATTCAAGTGCGATACGGTCCCCCCTTCGTTTAGTTTGGGTTTGGCTTCGGTTTTGGAATGGTTGGCGGGCAGAGTTGCCATTCATACTTTACGGTACTGTACCCACATGAGTGCTCGTAAACTACAGGTACGTTGTGTCGGTGGTGGTCAATGGTGGTTTGGAAGACCTTAAAGTGAACACGATACCGGTATTGTGCTGTAGGAGTAGATTTTATTTTATCGCTGACAGCGGTCGGGGGGGGGGGGGGGGGGCAGGGTTTTTGAACTGGAGACTTTGTAGACATTTTTTTCTTCTTTTGTTTGTTGCGGTTGTGGGTGTGTTGGATGCATGAGGGGGGTTGTACAGTGGCTTGATATGGATACTTGCAAGTACTCGAGTACTAGATTTAGATGACGTTTTTTTCTTCTCCTTGCGGGAAGGAAGTAAGTAAGTAAGCCTCAGTCCCATTGTGGAGGTTGGGGGTACGGTACCTGTAATACGGTATTGTGGTCGACTATTCTGAGCTCGGGGAGACAAACTTTGACAATGAAGTGGAGCGTGCATTGATTACATACATACATATATCTACCCAGGGTCTAGGTAACCCATGATCACTCGGAGAGCGCATAGGCCGGTGAAGCTATGGTATGAAGGGCCTCTTTTTTTTTCCTAGGAGGAAAAAAAAAAGTGTGGGAGCAAAATGTTTCCGGGGGGAGGAGAGTGAACGAAGGAAGGAAGGAAGAAAGGAAAGAGTGGATGGATGGGTGGGTGGATGAATGGATGATAGGGGATGGGTGATGCCTCCAAAGTGTGATCTCGGATTTACCTCGATGTGAATTCGTGGATCAGGAGTCAGTGCTGCGATCGAAAGTTTTTATGATACCCTGCCAACTACTGCTTTTTTGGAACCACACGCTGCTTGACTTATTTCCATGATCTTGACCACGGTTAGCTCCGGACGGCTTTTTTTTCTTTCACAAAAACTTCTCGCCGCAAGACGCGGGGTCTTTGTGGCTCGTAAAGTACTCGAGTACAGTACTAGCAGAGTACTAGTACATCAATTATAGCGTTATTGCTTGTTGATGTTGCTCTGTTTGGAGTCCGGCTTCCCCGATTGTGGATGGGCGGTGTATAAATGGATGGGTGGATGGATGGGGAGAGATAAAGAGAAGGCGCGCGAGCAGCCCGTCTAGAGTTGACCAAAAGTGTGCGGTGGTGTAGCGTACGGTATGATATGATACTCTATCGGCATGCCTTTCTCTTCCTGCGGAATAATAAATGGAACAAGGCTTTGAAAAGGAATATGTGGGAGATAACCACAGCTCAGCTCTGATCTACTCTGCCGGTACCTTCGACCCGCTGGTTGTTGAGCTCTTGCCCTGCCTACGCCACTCTTTCCCCAAGCTCTGTTATCATACAAACCAACCCGCGTACGTTACTATACATTGCGTTACCTCGTCCGTCTACCTCACCTCATCTTGTCTTACCAAACTGACTGACTAGCTGTCTGCCTGTCTATTCGGGTTCTCGGAAGACGGAGGGGAATCCCTTTAGTTGATTGATTGATCCTGTCAGTCGGTCGGCCGGTCAGTCAGTGTGCAGGAGAGACAGGTTGATGGAGGCATAACACCTTCTGCTTCTGAAGTAGGGAGAGAGCAATTGATATAGCAATTCCGTCAAATTTCACTCAGTGGAGAAATCCCTCCTTCGTCACCGCTACTCATTGTATCCAGTTTTAGAACAATTTAGAACAAGGGGGAGGGGCTAGGAAATATAGCACAAGTACGGCAACAAAAGTACGATCAATACGTACCTGTATCATACCTCTTCGTCCCATCTAAGTCTTTAAATTTCCTTTGCCCCACCACCACCATCACCTTGCTCCACTTCCCTCCCTCCCTCCTCCATACAGCCATTGCCCGGTCAAAAGTCAAGTCAAGTCCAGTCGAGGGCTGGAAAAAGGTTAAGCCAAAAGGGTCAAATCAAAGCCAAATCGGTCCATTCGTCCAGGGAACTACTGCTTCAACAAGAAACACCAAGGTTTTCCATATTTTTTCTTTCTTTCTTGGAAACTCAAATTACACGGTATTCCTTTCTTTTTTTAAGCTATCACGGTGTCATACGATATTTTATCTATTCCTTCCAGAAGGTTAAAACAAAGTCAAACTGAAGTAGCAGAAGCTGAGGAAAAGAAAGAAGAAAGGAAAAAAAGAAAAGAAAGAGGGAAGAAAAAAGAAAATAACGTAAACTTTGCTCTCTCATCCTGTCCAACATCTTTCCCCCTTTCAAGAAGAGTCCAGATGTTAGTGCAGCCTGGGCTTCTAACATCTCTCTACTGGGTTACAAAAAAGAAATAGTCTTTCTCTTTAAAACTCTATCTTGTCTGTTCTTTCTCTCCTTTCTCTCTCTCTCTCTCTCTCTCTCTCTCTTGCTGTCTGTCGTTGTTGCTCGTGGTCAGCGCTGGCACGTTCTCCCATTCCAAGTGTACAAATTTTTTTGCCGTCATCGAGGAATCAGGGAGTCGATCATCAATCGAGATCGAAGTATTGAATCGGCCTCTCGTTTCTCTTCGGCCTTCCGTTTAACTCTCCCCTAACTTTCTCTCTCACTCCCTTCCCTTTCTCTCACCCACATCACTCCCTTTCTCTTTTCCAACCTTCTACATCCTGGTCACTCACTCACTCTCTCACTCCTTGAGCTACCTCACGCGCCAGCTCTTCCTTCCTTTACTTTCCCTTCCCTCCCTCCCTCCCTATTATTCATCCCACCAACTGCAGTGCAGAACCTAATATTTCCCAACCACTCCTAGGGGAAAATTCCCCACAGCTTAGAAACAGGACGGAATTACCTTGCAGCAGCTGCGGAAAACGGCATAGTTCCCGAGGAGTGGGCGCCAGGATTTCTATCCATTAAAAGGGACCTGGATTCCACATATTCCTGCCTCCTTCAAGAGCTGCTGGCTGTGTGTGGCGAAAAAGTGGGTTTGCCTCAACCCAAATCATTTCCCACGTACCTTGCGGCTGGCGTTTGTCCACCGCAGGATCACCAATCGGCATTCCCAAACCCCCTCCGCATTCGAACGGGGGGACCTTTTATTTTTCCTCACCTTCCCCTTCACTCATCCCCTTACTGAAAGCCTGTCTTTTTTTTCTTTTTTTTTTCCCTTTCCCTTTCTTCCTTTCCTTTTCTTATTCCTTCATCCCACCATTACTTCACACCCCATTCCACTCAGACCCCACACATAAGCTCTTGCATGGATTGACGGGGGACAAGAAATATTATCTACCTTCCCCCCCGACCCTTCCTATTATAACGTCGTCAAGTTGGAGCCCCTACACATTTTCATAGATGCCCCCGAGCCCAAACCGGGTGAAGGGCGCACGGTAATTCTCGAGCCGGCCGCGGACACTGTCATGGAGAAAGCTCTACCTTCCCCCGATATTTCACCACAACCAGGACTCGATGCCTTTCAAGACGCCCGCGCTATCGTACGACTTACACAGTGTTCCATCTGTTCGTTACCCCTGCGATCCCCTAGGACCTTACCTTGCGGCAACTCACTCTGCCACAAATGTATGCCAGAGTGCCATGTCCGCCAAAACATCTCATACCCTAGTGTTGCCGGTCGACGGGAAGGATTTTCGTGCCCTTTTCCGGATTGTAGGAAGGAACATTCTGCTGCCGACTGTAATTTGGATGTCACACTGGCGAAGGTGATGGATATTGTGGATAAGGAGCTGGGATCACAGACACAGTTTCCGGAAGACACAGCGTTGGAGGTGGTTGTGAATGTTGATTGCGCAGGTGGTTATGAAGAGCGAAGAAGGCGGATGTATGGGGGACGGTTGGCTGCTGTTTATGCCCTTTCAAAACAGGGGGGATTATACTACGACGAAGATGTGACATGCACTCCGCTGTTGGGCGACAATTTTGGTTCTTCCTACCTCGACTACGACGCTCTTGAGAGATTGATGGATAAGGCCCGGGCAGATTTGGAATGTCAAGTTTGTTATGGAATGCTTCTGGATCCCGTCACAACTTATTGTGGCCACACTTTCTGTCGGGGGTGCTTGGAGCGAGTTCTGGACCATTCTCGACATTGTCCCTCCTGTCGACGGTTGATGCACCTTCCATCTGTACTGCCGGCACAGTCTAGCAATAAGAGGCTAACGGAATTACTAGTGGGGTTGTGTCCGGAGGCTTTGTCCCAACGGGCATTGGCTGGGGCCATGGAGTCGATGGCTGGGAATGGTGATGGTGGACTATTGACACCAATATTTGTCTGTACGGCCTCCTATCCTGGAATGCCTACGCCTCTCCATATTTTTGAGCCTCGCTACAGACTCATGGTGCGGCGAGCCTGTGAGAGCGGTGTAAGGAAATTCGGAATGCTACTACCGAACCGTACGGGTGCACCGCAGGGTGATCTCGGTGTTACTCCCTTCATGCAATATGGGACCATGCTGCAAATTGAAGAAATAAACATGTATCCCGATGGCCGCAGCGATGTTTGGACCGTTGGTGTTTCACGTTTCAGGGTCAAGAGATGGGGTATTCGAGATGAGTATATCGTGGCGGACGTGGAACGTGTAGACGACATCCCGATCATCGAGGAGGAGGCCATCGAAGCGCTGGAGACAGCTCTCTGCCTATCCAGTGCCCAGGAAGCGCATGCCCCTTGGATGGGTTTGCCCACGCAGACTCTGTTGGACATTGGCCACCAATTTGTCGACCAGATGCAGGCGATATCAGCTCCATGGCTCCATGAAAACAATGTTCTGGCCTTTGGGCAACGACCGGATGATCCAGCCCTTTTCCCCTATTGGCTCGCGAGCGTTTTACCGGTGACCGAAACAGAGAAATACCGCCTGTTATGCTCCACCAGTGTCAGAGAGCGATTGCAAATTGTGGTAGGCTGGATCAAGAAAATCGAAACTCATCGCTGGTAATATTCCACCCAATCATCCCCCATGCAGGCCTGTTTGATATTTCCGGCATCTCTAACGTATGATAGGTTCTGTCCTAGTACTTGCGTTATTATCTGAACTTTACCTACATAAACAAAAACAAAACATTCATAGCCGCACACACACGCACTCAGCATTGTACCGCATTCACTCGTACATTTACTCTTCAACCTCGATACCTCTGGTCATTTTGACAAAAAATATATTTTTATAACTTCACCCCTTGTTGCTCGTGTGCTGGTTTGTTTGTCCCGTTACTAGTTTCACGCAGACGGTGTGTTCTCATATCGCCAATTGTACTTGACCGTGTTTTCCCTGTCGTTTCTTTGTTTTGGCGTTTTCCGGAGCATTTGTTTTTTCTCTCTTAATCCGATTTGGGAGACTTGCACGATACATTTAACGTTTTTCCTACCTCTCATTTTCATCACCGACCTTTAGCCAAAACTGTGGATACTTCATTTTTTCATTTTTACTTCCGGAGGCACAATTGCTTTTTTGTTAGTTTTGTTGACATTAAACTTCAGATCTCCTATTGTACTTTTGCGTTTACTTTTTTTCTCCTTCTCTTTTCCTACGTTCGGTATGGTACTTTGCTTTACTTGGGATGTGCATGGCATGGGTGGGCGGATCAATTCAGTTTATTCAAGTCGTTCAAATCAAGTCAGGCTATCTGGTCCGTTGAAGCTAGACGTGGTGTGCTCGGGGGGTGGTCGTTTCGAATTCGGGGTGGCCCGACTTTCTTTTACCTTTCACTTTTGATAAAATGAGGTGGGGTAATTGCTACTGTTTCTTCCCTTCCTCCCATCTTCACCTTTTCGCCTCGTTAAAAGATCTGCATCCAAAGAAAACGCCCACCAATGCATCAAAAACACCAACTAGCGAATGATATCGTATGATTACCTGCGTACCTGGTTTTGGTGATCTGCAACGACCGATATGCAGCTCGATCCAAGCACTGGCATCGAGCAGGTTGTTTAGGGTTACGATCGCGAAATAGCTAAATACACAGCTTGCCACTGATTGGTCGAATCTTGGCAACCCCTGACTGCAAGCCAAGTAGAGACTACGTATTTATGTGTTCCTCGATTGCGGCTTCCAATGTGTGGCCCGCCTAGGGCACGGACGGGGCAGGCCACGCTTGTGATATTTTTATTTCGTTCTTATTGCCAACATGCTACCGTAGGTTCGATAGACGGACATTATCTGTGCCTTGGAGAAGTCCAGACTAGTACAACACAGTACCCCCAACGAAGCAGAGCTATGATGCTACCCAGTAGTAGTCCGGCGGTGCCCCAATCGCGTGCGTCGGGGGGGGGGGGGGTCCCACATGCCACACTCGTGCAAAAACAGGGACCACCAGTCTCTACTCTCCGGAATTGCCCCTCCCAACACAATTGTATCCTAGAAACCCGGAGCACCCCCCACTCCACCCCACCCCACCCTGTTGAAATTGAGCCCTTCGGATATGTACATACTTTCTACGTCTTAGAGTACGACAAAGCAGGTCATTCCTCCCTAGTGTCGGTTTCCCACGCTCCGAGTTCGACTTAGCCTATTTGAACTTTTTTCCCCCGCATATCACTAACTCCCTAACTTGATCAATTGACCGGATATGTACTTTTGTGTTTGTTTCTCATTTGTTTTTTTTCTATCGTCTTCCATAATATTGTTTTCCTATAATATGGTAGCTTCTTCTTCTCCACTGCCGATTATATATGTTACCGTTTCACTGCATAAATAAATAAATAAATAGTGGGCATTCCCGGCCGCCCCATCTGAGATGGATAGAATGGGGTTCTTGAGTATATCTCTCTCGCTCTCGTACGTTTCTGGTGTATATGGTAGCTCGGGCTTTGTGCATTTTTTAATACCCACCCACCCTGCACCTGGCATGCGCGAGTGAGAGGTTATGATGGAGATGGTCTGCTGGCCTGTTGGAATATCGATATACCCTGGGGATATGTATGATACACTCCGACCCCCTAGTGGTCCGGGATTAGGCCAAGCCCCGCGAGGACGTATTGCATCATACCGTAAGAACTTGAATATCATACTTGAACCTCGCACTAGGACGTCCGAAATTCCCTCTCTTGGATAACTTAGGAGGGGCGAAATCACCGCGAAAACAACTGACCGCCTGGGCCCTAGCTCAAGACAAAGAAAAAACAAAAAAGGGTGCTAGACCTTACTATCGTAGCAAAAAAGGCAAGTCTAATAACGTCCTAGCGTGAGGTTTCAATTATTTAAGTCCTTACGGTTATATTGTATCGTCACGATACGTAAGTGTGATGGGGGGGAAGTTTGTATGATATTATAGTTTTGTAGGAGTTTGTCGTGGGGGGGGGGGTATGATAGATACTACTCCGAGTGCTCACTCGGCCGGGCAGTACCGGTAGCGGGCTGGGGTTTGTCTATTTTTATCTATATAAAGATAACGATAACCGTTGCTAAATGAGGCACCGTTATTCGATTCGCTAGATGGTCGAGCTAGTGTTCTTGCACAGGACGTGTATATCGTATCACAACACCTGGCGATGTAGCATCGTTAAACTCCTGTGGTATCGTGGGTGTGGTACGTCTCGTATGGATGGAGGAAAGTATATGCCGGTGTTTCTGCCTGCCCGCCCGGGTATGTACGAGTGGGGGTGTTGTAGGGTGTTGTGTGCTTAATTTTTGGTATTCGGGAGGGGGAGAAGGAGGAGAGTGCAGATATGCTGTGCTGTGCTGGTTGGATATACGTACCGTGGGTAGGTTGGCCACTAGGTTACCGGCTGGAGGTGTTTTCGAGGGAGGAAGTGGTTAGATATTGTATCGTGTTGTGTGGATAAGGTTGTGTTTGTGTTTGTGTTTGGTGATTGCTCTACGCACACTGATGGATATCAAAGGTGGGTGGATTCCATTAGAATGTAGTGCTTGACATCAGATGCGGTTTCTTTTTTGACTGATGCGTGTTACTCTTCCTATATAGGGGTGTTTATCTATATAGAAGTGTTTATCAACGGGTGAGGTGTTTTGGTATGATAGGGGTGTGCTGTGTGATACTTCATATATGTACCCACAAGAGTTGATTCCTGATGGAGAGGGAGTGACCATTGTTCCGTTTGGTGTGTTGGAGGTAGCCAGTAGGTTGGTTGGGTGGGAGTGTACCTGTATTTGATAGGGGTTGACGTGATCGTGACTGGTATTCTATCTTCATATCTGGCTATTTTAGTAAGAGGTTCTAGTTGCAAGAGGCTTCTAGTTTGTTTATCTGGCTGGGTTCTGTTGGTATTCGGTAGGGTTTCGTCTAGCTCTTTCTTCAATGGTAGGCATGTACTTAGATCTGGTTGCTTATATCTTCACTAGTAGCGGTTAGTATAGTGTAGGTTCCATCTTGGGACCTCACTTGTTCTTGCCACATATGATGGCCTTTTTAGTGAATAGTACCTCTACAAACTGCAACCACATATAACTTTTTCCCTATGCTGACAGTATATTGTCGCACTAGCCTCTCAACATCCGTTGTCTCACTGGAATGCTGTGGTCTAGTGGATAGGGATAGTCGCATCTACTCGCAGTGCTAAAGACACCCAGATTCAAGGAGGAGGGCCAAGTTCTGGAGGTATGCAATACATAGCAATCCTTTCCAAAAAAAAAGACCTCCAACATTACGAGTCTGAAGGCGCATGAGTGCAGGAAGGGGAGTTGGAAAAGTGCAAATTTCACCCTGTGGGAAATTAGAAGGAAATAGTTTACCATATAGAGAGAAAGCACGTGCGCGAGGTTACCTACCATACCTTGCACAATATGCACTTTTTTTCGGAGGACTTTTGGTTCCTTGGAATCCGAGGTCAGGTTGTGGGAGGACGACACAATGTCACACTGCCGGTAGTTCTATGATACGGTAGTGTACCGGTAGGGCAATGAGTAGACAGCGGAATCGCGATAGAATCTCTACCGGTACTATACTCTCTAACCCGCCTTCCCGCCTGTCTGCCTGTCTGCCTGCGGGGATCCCAGCGAGCTTGAAAATGCCCTCAAAGCGAGGCACCCTATCCTGATACCCTGCTACTGCACAAAGATAAACCTCCATCACTATCCCCCCACACCACCTCCCTATGCACACCAGCACCTACCGTTAAAAAAACTCCGACATCTCCCCATTCTGCACGTTACACGTTACCCGAGCACGAGCCACCCCACCCCCCCCAAAAAAAAAAAAAAAAAAAAAAAGATCCCAGCACACTCATTGCCTGCCACGCCTGTCCCTAAACCAACCAATCACAGCGCCCACCTCCGAATCATGACTCGTGATCGACAGAGTAAAGACTTACTGCTATGCAGACAGGCGAATATATAGAACTTCTACCAACGCGGTAAGGGCATTGTCGATAGTGAATCGACCAGGGCCGTCGTACTCGAGTAGAACGTTTTGCGATCGGTTGGAGCCTGGTTTCTTCTTTTCTCTTCTTTTCTGTTTTTGGAATTGGTGCGATGAGGTTTTTCAAAAAGCTTGCTTTTAGTTGGTGGAGGGCTAGGGTTTGGTTAGGGGGTAAGGCACTGGAAGGGCTCGTGGTGGGGTCTGTGCAGTCGAGGGCAGAGGATGGGGTGTGCACTGGGTTGTTGGTGCCTGTCTGTTCTGTTCAGTTCTGTTCAGGCAGTGAATAATCGGGGGAGGGGACTAGGGGTCGGAATACGAGCATGGTGGCGTGTGTGCAAGTAATATGCGATCTTCAACTGGGGTGTTGTCGGCTTGGACAGGGGAGGGTTGCGTTGTAGTACATAGATTTTTTTCTTTTTCCTTTTCTTTCTGCCTGTTTGCTTTAATGGTTGGGGGGTTGGAAGTTAAGGTGGGATGTGCCTGTGGTGACTGTCAATGATGGCTTTTCCCCTTCTCTTTTTGATAGCAGGGTGTCCTGGAGACTAAAGATGGATGCGATTGGCTCCATGGTATTGGAGGTAGGAAGTGACTGTAGACGAAACAGGAGGGGGCAGCGGTCTAGGGGCATGGAGTTGTGCGTTCGTTTTTTCTTTTAGGAGGGGGGTGCCGACTAGAACATGAGCCATTGTTGAGTCCTTAGGAGCCTTAACACGTATCTGTCATAGCACCTACAGGAGTTCAAGGAATTGGTTCTATGCCGCGTGTACATACGGGACTTGAGAGTTTGCTCCTCGAGTCTAGGTGTGGCCTCTGAGATCAGTGTGCGAGAAGCCTGGCTGCCTACGGCCCAATTGTTCAATCCAGTAGTCTTAGGGGCACATCTTGCGTTTGTCTAGCTTTGCTATTTCAGACGTATTTCGATGGTAGTCTGTTGTCCTCTATAGCGTTGCCTAAACATCCTTAGGAATGGCCATTGCCTTAATGCCTTGGGATATGTGCCGCTAGATATTGTTTGGAAGGACATAGCTATTTTGGCACAACTATGAAATGAGATGAGCGATGGCAAAACATTTGACTTAATTGGCAACTAAGGGGACAGCAAATATAATTGCTAGAGGTGATATTCGGAGAACTCTGAGTATCAAGGTGTCTGAACACAGATAGATTGGCTGGTAATTGGGACTGCTCTCCTGTTGTGGAATAAAGGTCATATGTTTCGTCACTAGTTCAAGCTGGTATGGGGGAGGGCCAACCTCGATAGTTATCATTAGATTGGTTGAGCTGGAAGGTGTTGGGGTAGTTGATTCCTGAACTGGCACAATTGGTTTTACCGGCACAGGACAAGTGATCAGGGTAGAGCTTTTTGTAGGCCCCCCAAAAGGCGCGAATAGCCGGACTGGCTTCAGTGGGCGCTTCCCGTGTCAGCAAGTTGGGTTTCCGTATCGTTTGGAGGTGAACTCTATTGGGTGATATGTGTTGGAGGGCTTTTGTGCTTCGACGATATATACCAGGACGCCCTTGAGTTGCATGAGGCACCCCACAGATGATTTGGATGCTCCCCTTGCTTAATCCACATTCTTGTGGCGCGGCTTTGTAAGTTATAATCTCTGGATTAACATAGATTATCAAGCTTTGGCATAGTGCATGTTGGTCACAAAATGTTATCTAGGTTTGATCTTGCTCATTCGCACCTAGCAAAATCTTAGGCTCTTTGGGTATTAGCCATTCTAGGTTTTCCCATCTTAGCATCTAATCTCTGGGCTAGTCATGCCTTCCCGTGTGAATAGCTGATATGCGGTAGGTGATCTTGCAGACTCAATGCTGTGTGGTTAAGATTTGTTTCTCGATCTCAAGCACACGGGGGTCGGGGATGCACGCCGATCAGAGACTTATTAATTCAATATATTTGTACTAACCAAGCTAGCCCTGGCATCTAGCTAGTGTGCAATATATTCAAATTAACAAGGAAATCTTCCGATTCGAACCTCCATTCCTCCGTGGCTACAGAGATCAAAGACTCATCGATTAAGGGGTTAAAACTTACAAATTTTATTCACGGGCTGAATTAAAAATGGCCTGAGGCAGCCCTTACAGTTGGGGTCCTGTTGGAAACGAACCGGGTGTTTTGTGACTACCACCTCAGCTAATTCGCCGAATTGGCTCTTTTGGCCCTCACATGGCCTTAACATTTTCTCATCTCAGCTTGGGCGTTCCGACCGGTGTGCTTGTATCAAGCGATTACGCGCTTGCGTCGTTTAAACGCCAATTGTATTGCACAATTGGTCCAGCAGCCGACCCGGAACAAGTCCATCCCAGGTCCGGGTCATTTGAATCCAGCAGCACGAGTGTACCGGCCAATATAACGCGGGTTCCCCAGTCTTGGCATTCCTTTCAGGACTGCCTCTGGTGGGATTCTCTTACCCTACCCCTCACGCGACTGCCTCCCGCGCTCGAGTATTTGAAGCGAATCCTAAGTGCTTCTCCTATCGCTATCATGACCTGTTGATGACTGCTGGCTTACCTCGGGGGTGAGCTGAGACTCGGGATTTTTTTCATCACCGGCAATATGATGAGCCGCTTACCGGTGGGTTGAAACGCGCTGAAGCTTGGGTGTGCTTGAGGGTTATAAGCAGAGAGCAATCCCCTCAATCAGGTGCCTCGAGGTTCGTTCGGGTTTTCGATATTTTTCTTTTCTTTCCAATCCCCAATTCCTGAGGTGCTGCAGCCGATCTTTAAAGTCTACCGGTTCCTATTGTACGATAATCTCTTGCGAGGTTCGTGCTGGTTACGGTAGGTACCGTACTTCGCTCGCATGCGATGTTTGCCTGCGTTGAGCATTTGGCACGGCATCGTGCCCGGGGGAAGAACCAGGGGGAAAAAAAGAAGGAAATGGATCAGTCTTACAGCGCACCGATACGATAGGGCTCCGATGAGAGAGGGAGGGGAAGGAGCCAAACCTCAGGAATGGACCAAACAGCCTTTGAATTAATGTCTCTAACGAAACGCTGGGTTCTACACACTAGTGAGTTCATACAAGCCTGGGCTCCGCCTCTCCCACTTCTGCCTCGCGAATCCCACCAGGGACGGAATAAACCCCCTCTTTTCAGTTGTACCTATTACTATGGACAGAGGGCCTTGGACTTTATGGCTATGACCAAGCATGGGGAAGCTCCATAGGTTTCCTGCTTTCCCTTCTTCTAGGACATACTTTAGTTAGGTGCACAGTACCTAGCATAAGGAAGAGGGAAAAACAACTGTCATATTTTCGATTTGCTACTGGACGAAAGGAAAAAACAATCAAGCTGACTGTTGGCTAATTGTTCGTTATCTGTCCTATTTTTTCCATTAAAGGCGATCGAATTTGTGCGATACTATGCCTCAGCTAGGTCTTGGTGAAGTCGGAATGGGCCTCAAGATCTCTGGGGTGCAAGGCACACTTCTTGGTCCGTCACCAAGTTTTGCTAAGGCCTAAGCATCCCCTTCGTTTGCGTTGTAGTGGTTGGAATTGGCTACAACTTCTAATATCACGTGGGCGCACGTACTTCAACGCATGACTCGAGAACCAACAACAACCAAGGGCTGCCTGGTTCATCTTCCTCTGGTTGAAATGAGGGAAGTAGGGATTCGGAACTTCGTTCTGCGCACGTCGTTGTGTTCTTAGAACTTTGCGCCGCTAGAGCTGTTCAGCCCCGGGTTGAAAAAACCGCTTATCCACGTCTTCCGAGTTGAAGCGCATTAGTATGTGTAACGCTCTTTTTTGTACACAACCCTGGCAGATCTACTCGAAATTTGGCACTCGAAGGGCGCTTTTTCGACCCGGGGCTGAATGCCTTGATTCTAACTGTCTTTTTCTACTGTATCGGAACCTCATTCAGTCGGTGGGCTCCGTAAAGTCGGAAAAGTCTTCGGGGGCCCGGAGATTACTAGAGGAAAGATAAAACGCCAAGTGATGAGAGGGGCTCAGGCATTACAACTTACTCGAGCACAAAGGCACTATTGAGCCTCACAACAAAACCTACCGACTCATCCGAGTTTCATCTCATTGCCACCTGGCGGGGTTTCTTTCTGAGTGCCTTTATAACCTGTGCGCTCTGGTAACTTCTAGCATGCCCGAGATACTGACTCGAGAGGCCGGAATTGACTTCAATTTCTATCTTCATAGATCATGACGTCGCGCAGAACTGTTGTGGGAGGTGATGGGGTGGCGGGACCGCTTGGGCTTCGTGCGCATCTTGTGTGAGGGTAGCGCACCTTCTAGGCCTGGGGCGTGTTCCATGGGAGGGGGATTCCGGGCGCTGGGTGGGATCTGGCACTTCTGCTGTCTTCCGGCTTGCTGCTTGCTTGCTGCAGGTACCAGTCGTTGGGAGATGCACAGTGCGATGAGGCGGGGGCGTATCATTTAGGGCTACTTTGTGTGGTCTCGACACAGCAGAGATCAAGGCTTGACACAGCGCAGGTACGGAAAAACTTCTGTTGCCTAATCTGGTTCTTCCCACTGACACTGGCTGTGCCGGCAGCCAATACCCAACCACAATTTAGATACGAGACCTGAGGGGAGTGCTTTTCTACCGCTTATCACCTTATCCAACCTTACCCTGCCCGCGAACTTCGACGGCCACTTCGCCGTGGTCTGTCATATGAACGTTAGTTTCGCACCGCATTCAGTATCATCGCACAATTAATTGTGGGAGATGAGAGATTATGACAGCGCATCAGCATTGGTGTTTTGGAGGTTGAAAACTATGGTCTTACAGTCTTCCTGTGCCCTAGATTCTGTTCTTACGCCTTTATAAAAGGATGATGTCTCCTTCTTGTCTACTCTCCCAAACACATCTGAGAACATCCAGCCCGCTACAGCCTCCCGGAAAAACCACCGCCTTCAAAGGTACATATATTCCTCAACCCCCCCCGATTTCAAGAGCATCAACCCGGCAGTCCCTTCTACCCTCTCCGCGACTCCACAAGCCACTCCTCACTTTTTACTTTGTTTTAAAAATGTCTACATGGTTTTGCGTAAGTCATTTATTATTCTGGTTTACCCATTGGAATTATTACTCATACTCTTTATAGCGATACTGTGGATTTGGTCCACACGACCCTGAAATTCATGTCATGTGTATTGAGTGTGGTAAGATACATGGGGGCACGCAGCGCAAGCTTGCACAACCTACCGGTATCTACGACCACCAGAACTGCCAACACGCAAACACTCCTCATGAGGCCTACGCCGGCGCGGGGAATCATTCTACCTAAGAGGGCTTCTCGGCTTGAGACCCTCCTGGCCCAGACTATCAACGAATGGCCCCGAATCATGGACAACCACCCACCGAAAGCATCAATATCTTTCCCTAGAGTACGGAACAACGATGGATCCCTAAAAAAACAATAGACGGGGGGCAAGCAACTTCTTTTAGTTCTATTAGAATATTTCCCTCTTGTAATAATTTGGCCTCTTTTTATTTCTTTTTTTATTATTTCTTTTTCTTTTTCTGAGGGGTTCCTTTTTTTCTCCAAAGACCTGTACAAGTACTACTACCAGGATACCTGCGATCTTTACTTTCTTTTTGTCTCTGGGATCATTCTTCATTCGTTTTTGTATCTCTACCGCCTTTGGCGGCTATCTTTAATATTATTCGATGATTATAACTTGCAATCATTGATCACTATCGCGTACTTGACTATTATGGGGGAACTCTTCTCATCACGAATATTTTATTAGGGCCGAAATAATGGTGGCTGGAGCTTGGGAGGACTGCTCGTGGATCGCTTGTACGAGTAATTTATGGATAGATTTCTCTGGGCTCTGTAGGTAGAGTAAATTTGCTTGGGATTATACTGGTACTATTACACAGGCACACTGACTGCACTTCTGCTCGCACCGCGAGTGAGCGGGTAGCACAGCGATCGTTGCTCGAAGTACTTGTACTTGCACTGGTTCCCACCCACCCCAACCTTTAATGCAGGCTTTTCAACGTTTCAGCACCCCCCAGGCCGCAACCTTTCAACACCCTCAACCATCACAACACACCTTTGCAGGAAAACCCCCCCCCCAATCGAATAGCACGCCTTCTTTAACCGAATCGAGCAAATCCTCTCGCCTCTACAGTAGGGAGAGCCGCAGTTGCCTTCACCGAAATGCTACCGGTGGAAGTTCTCGCTAAGCCAGACCTTTGCGATGACGATTGTGTACCGCACTATGCGAAGCACCACTCAACATCACATCTAGCACTCTCGTCGTTCCTATTCATCGCTACCTTTTGCATAATTTTCCTAGGCGTTCTGCAACGACTCTTTCCGGTACTATGCGGGGCGGGCAGGCGCCACACTCATCACGAGAATAGGGGGCAACGAAGGATTGCAGCGGTAACCTTCTCGACGATCTTCGGCGCCACGGGCGTACTAGCAGAGTTGATACTATGTGAGGTGAGCGAGTGGGGGGAGGCTTCGGCGCGGAAAGCTGGCTTTCAGAGCTGCGTGTGGGTTTTGATGATTTGCTTGGTTGCGGTCGCGCCGTCGCTTGAATTACACAGCTTGGTTGAGGGAACTAGGATATCTACCTGGCGAAGGCGATATGTTACTCTGTTTGAAGTGGCCATTTTCGGTGCATGGCTTTGGGTCTTCTGGAGCTTGGGCGATCGATTGCCGATAAGGAAGGCGGATCAGAGCCTCTGGAGAAACTGTAAGGAGTTTCTTCCCTACTGGCACTGTGTTCACGTTTTTGTCTGCCGGTTCACTAATACGGTGCTTGGCTTTCTAGCTACCAGAACTCTGAGGGAAGAATGTCTAGCAAGAGTAGGCGTGATAGGTGTCTCAGTAAGTCTAATCTCCGAGTCTTTGGCTTGCTACAGTCCTAACCGTATATTTAAATAGTTGATGGCATTACTATGTGAGTTCGCGTGTTTAACTAATTTCAACCCCAAGCATCCGTATCGTAGGGAAGCATTCACTGACCAGCGTTTTTTAGCCGGGTTTGGTTGTGTTTCTTCGCCATGGCATAACTTTACCGTCAAAGCGCGGCCCATTACCGAAATTGACATTTCGCGCGCTCAAGGTGGCCTGGATGCTGCTATTGAGATGCTTGAAACTAAACGCAACAGGATGAGGTTCTTGGAGAAAAAGATCCGAGATAAGAAGGTGAGAAGATTTTTGTCCCTAGTGCTTGGCTGTGTCTTATTTTGACGACTTTGCTAATGAATGGCCGTCTATAGGCCTCTCAGGAAGGATTGATGAGTAAAGTTCTTTCTTCAATTCGTGGAGATGCCGATGCCCAGGGTTTGTTCTCTAGGCTTTCAAAACGCTGATCATGCTAACCTATCTCTGCAGAACATGCCGTATTAGCTAAGGAAGTTAGTGGATTAGAGACGATGCGTACTTCACTTGCTGCAGAGTTTGCAGAGCTTCAACGTCGCCTGTCATCGGAGCAACAGGCCAAGTCCTTATTTGGGCGTGTACTACAAACTATTTCTTATGGCTTCTCCATCTATTGCGTCTACAGGATCATCGCAACTTCCCTCGCCCACGTCCCTCACTTACACCGAAACAAATCATCTTTTTCGCAAAGCGACCCTATAAATAACGTCCTAGCAATCATCGCAAAGCACTGGGACCCACATCTCGATCGTGTTGCCTGGTCCCGCCAAATTGGCTTCGCTCTCTCGGGAGTCATTATTGCCGGCTCGTTGAACTCGGCTATGACAACCTTCAATATGCTCACCCGTGCGGCGCCTGGAGTCATGGGCCATGCCGTCAAAGGCGAGAATCCGAACCTCGCACTCTTCGTATCTCAGATCAGCGCTGTCTATGTCCTCGCCTCGGCACTTTTGCTTAGGAGCAATTTGCCCCCGCACATGAGCACTGTGATCAGCGAGGCGTTGGGCGCGCCCCTCGACCCCGCGTTCGTAGATAGATGGTTTGATGCGCTATTTCTTGGCGCAGTGGGCCTCACCTTGGCTGGAATGATTATTGGCAGAAAGAGTGGGTGGTGGGGAGGTGCGGGTAAGGATGATCCATTCTGCGATGAGATGGAGCAATTGGAGGCGGGGAAGAGGAATTGATTGACCGATGTGTTTTTGTTACATACTTGACGTTCGGCTGGCCTTGGACTTTCCCCTCTTATTGATTCACTATTATCGGGTCTTTATCATTGTTCCCTTTTACTATCACCATCTCTAGAGGCGTTACCTGGGTTTGGGTTTCCTGGTTGGAGTTAATTTATATGTCTTGTATTGTTGCTTTTGTCTTCCCCGAATTTTTTCACATCACTTTTTAGTTTTATCACTGGGCTTGCTTTCGTTTTCTCTTTCCTCTGCATTTTTTTCCCCTTCACTTCTTCGGGTTCCTTTATTAGTTTCCTCCTTACATCCTTCAGGCTTGACCCCTCTTCACCTTCCTTCGAGCCCTCATGATGATAAACTCCCATACTTTGCACTCCGTAATGCCTCCCTCTCCCTCTCCCTTACTTATTATTGCCTCTCGCCCTGGTGGCGCCAGGCGCGCAATATCCCTCAGGAAATAAAACAAAACAAATAAAGCATCAGTTCTATAGGCATTCTTACCTTGTCATCCCGTTTGTTTATAATACTAGTAATTTGTTAATTTTTAAACCTTCTTTCGGAAATTCGTGCATGTTTCAAGGAATTACCCATGAAGTTATCTGATTTGGGTTTGTCCGCGCATGTTCTAGAAATCAGCTTAGTGGGGGACTTCCCGTAGGAAAAGTGACTTTCTAAATCGTGGTAAAGTGAGGTTGCTCGTGGGGGGGGTTAGTAAATGCGACTTGAGGCAGGAGGTGGGTTTTCGTAGGATCGCATCTCCTAGTATGGTACAAAGAGTATAGAGCGTACTAGTGCTGTTTTGGGGTGTAGCAGGATCTGATTCTATAGGTCTGGGGTTCAAGTCCCAATCCCCAGCATGTTTATTAATGCTTTTCATTCATCTGTCATGATTTGTGATCAACTACACGATTTCCTGAGAGGGTAGCCAATGGACGCACCAGTGCAACAGAACTCAAACCTATTGTAGGCACTATCAAAGGCTTCCGGCCAGTCTGCATTGCAAACATTTCACAAGCTAAATACAGGTAGAACGAGAGTAGGAGGGGAAGAATCGGGCAAATTTGGGTAGAACTAAGTGCAATATATTGACATCCAGTGTCTCCGCAAATCTCGTCAATGACAAGCATTGGTGAGGGCTGTTATGGCTGGCAAAGCAGCCCCAGTCCCAATTGGCCCCAGCAGCAACTGGGAAATAACTGGTCCGGTAATAATAAAAAAGTGACATTATCAATGCTGGCCAGAACCCTAGATTGGAGAAGCTCACTGACACCACTTTTTGCTCCGATGTGGACTTCTGCGGCGCAGTGGCAGAACACCTACGGTGCCCTGAGGCCTGAGGCGGATATTACAATTTCCGCACCCAAAGAACCACTCTCAATCTAAGCCACCAGATGTCAAAGCGATATAAAACCAACCGCGCAAAAAACGCCCGCCCCGAGTAGACATTCCCGGATCTCTCCATGACTCCGTCCGATCTAGGCAGCCACCCAAGCGCGCTTCTACCTTGAATATTCCCGCATAGAACCTCCCGGCGGTGGATCTTGGCTGCCGACCCTGCGCGTTTCATCTTTGTGTGATCTGGTGGCTTTAGACGTGCTCACCTGCTGCGCTTCCCTCCCACCGCCCCCCCGGCCATAAGGTTATGGTCTGGGTATGTACCGTTCTGACTGAAACGCTTTTCTTACCCTACTTATTTGAGGGGGGGCCAGGCACCGGTCCTCTTTCGGAATGCGCGCCATAACGTCGGTATCTGCTGCCGAGACAGCCTTCCCACGTTACACAGGGTAAGCCAAAAAGCTTAGCATGTAAATACCCGTGTAATCATGCAAGGGGGCGTCGGGTGCCATTGCCGTGGGTGATATTCTGTGAATGGGTCTAGGATTGGGGCGCTGTGAGTTACCTACCGGCAGATAGCTTGGGCTAACTCTGGCACCGTGCTGAGGGCTACTTCGGCGTGTGGAGGAGGAGGAGGAGGGGGCGTGACGGCGGAGCAAGGTTGAGAAAAGTAGATGTCAGAGCATCTTGTGAGCATTAGCGCCGATCCCAGGAAATTGTTTTTTCCCTCTTCCATGTAACTTTGGCGTTATGCGTGATACTTGACTTAACTTTGGGGATGTTTTTTCCGATTTTGTCGAGAAAACGAAAAAAACCCGGGAGTATCATAAATATCTTGCAGTCAGAGCCCTATGCTGTGCGATTGTATGCGCAGAACAATGGTGCCTCCGGGGACTCCCATGATGTGCAGCTGTAATACCATACCAACGGCCACACCCGACCTTCGTTACAAGTGTGTCTGGCCCAGAATTAGTTTTCCAGTACTCCGTTCAGCGTCGCGAAACTCGTGTGCGAATGGATTGGTGGATCGTTTCGGGTCTGTAAGTTAATTGGTAATTCTGCTGTATCCCTGAGATGCGCAGTACGGTGCGGTGCGTTCTCCCCAGCTCCAGGTCCACCACGGAGGTGCTGGTGTTGTGATGCATCGCGCGGTGCATCTATGCATGCATCCTGCATGTTGCCGGCGTAGGGCTGGAAAAATTGGGTCCGACGGGTGATAGCCTGTGATACCTTAGTGACTTTTTGGCTAGTTTAGTTGTGGCAAAGATGTTTCTTTCTCTCTCTCTTTCTTTCTTTCTTTCTTTCTTTCTTTCTTGCTTTCTTGCTTTCTTGCTTTCTTTCTTTTTTTAGGGGGGAGGAGGGGTGATGTAGACGAATGGATATCACTACGCACAATGTTATCGCAAGGTTTCTGGTTGTTGCGATACCGGCACTGGTGAAAGCGGGGTTGCTATTCTTGTCGTGACTCACGGCTTCCCCGCCCAGCCTCTTTCCATCGTTGTGCCGGCCGGACTACGGTATCGTAACGCCATGCATCGGACATTCTGCCCGAATGATAATCCGTGAATAGGCTTGGACCGTAGCTTCTTATTGGAAGGGAACTTTCGTCCGGTGGTATTTCATTGGTGCCTGCATCTAGTTCCTGTCTTACTATTGTTTTTTTCTTTTCCTCTTCCCTCCCCTGTTAGTGATAGGCTAGTTTTATCAGCCCAGTTCAGTCCGTCACGGTGCGCATACTCGAGTACAGGGCGGTGTTTCTTCCTTGAGTGATACTGGACTGGTCCTGTTGTAACTTTAGCGGTGAACAGGAGTGGCGATATGGTTGTAAGACGCAGCACCGCTAGTCTCGTGTCACGATTGTTTCTCTCTCGTGGACCAGTTTAGGGGTTGTGCTGTGCTAGGTGTTTCGAGGTGTCCATGATACTAGTACTGTACGGTACTTCTCACCTGACAGCCTCAATCCGGGCCACACAGGGCAATGGCATAGAAGGAGCATAACCCACGCAAGTGCAGCCGTTTTTGCCCTTTTGGGCGCGGAACTGTCGAATGATTTCCTCTTTAGGGGGTTTTTCCTTTCAGGATCTCCCAGTCGAGGAGTGAGCCTCGCCATTGTGCTCGAGTATACTAGGGGGGTTGTCCTTCCTGGCGCGAGCATGTCAGGTGGTGGCTATAATTGCGCCTCGAGGAGCACGGCTTAGCTTACCATGAATGGTACTGTAAGTTCTGAGGCGCTGATATATATTACTCTTGCGCACCTTATCGTGACTGGACCGGAACTAGCCGTCGAACGAATGATACGCTATGAATGGCTTTCGGGTTAAGCCACCTCGAGGGCTTCTTCCCACTCCCCCCCGCTCCGAGGTAGTTTTGGGACAATTCTTTGCCCCGCTTCGGTCTCGAGGGTTTTTGGGCTGACGGGGGGCTTAATCGCGTTACACGGCGCCTTGAGAATAGCGATCCTATCCTACCTGTAAAGATCGCGGACTTGTGCTGACAAGCGCCGTACTACATGTACGCCCGCAACTCTGGTGTGATAGGCTTTATACTCCGCAAGCCTTACCATCCCAGCTCCTCCGGAATGATACGTTATGAGTATTTTTTTATTACTTTTTTCCCTCTTCCCCTCATCATACCCTATCGTTATCGTAGTTCTATTTTTGTATTCGTATCGAAATCCTTCCCCCCAGCCTAGGTGGGGCGCGGTACTTGTAGAGAGTGGGGTAAATACTATGTGCTAGTCAGGGGGCAGCCTAAGCTTATTGCTATTCAACTCTGAGTTGAAAATTTCGAGCTCCTGAGACTTTAGCTTCCATTGAGGCGTTGTCGCGGTAAGATACGCTTGGTTTATGAGTGGCTTGCTATTATACCAACTCTTGAGCGAGGAGCACTGATTACTGACCCCATACCTAAGGAGGTCGATATCCGAGATACCTAGGGTTGCGTGAATTATTCCTTTGGGCGCTCTTTTAAGAGATTTCAATCAGCGTTCGGTATGAGTGCTTGGGGAGACTGAATTCTCTAGAGGCGGGACGGTGTGCCTCTGAGGGAGACTGTGTCGTTTTGCTACCTGGATTCGGTAGGTGGGATTGAGGACATAGATTGAGGCTTGGTCTTGTAGAGTAGTAGATACTTTAGAAACCGATTAATGTAGAATATGCCCATGGTGCTTGTTGCTTGCCATTAATAGTGATCTTGGAGTCCAGTAATATTCCCTTCTCCGTAGGGTCGGGAATTATGGCAATTGGGTGTTGGTTTCACGGAATTTAGGTTGTATGCGATTCACAATGGCTCGCAATTATAGAGCTCTAAAGTTATAGGATAGCGGAGTTTGAGAGGTAACTTAGCTTGTTTCTGCTCTCTTGGTCTAGGTAACTCAATCTCAAGGAACCTAGCATAGTGGGATTTTGGGAAACGATAGCAAAAAATCCTAAGAGTCACAGGGGATATATCATCAGTTAGAAGCTAAAAGGTGACTTGGGGAGAATGGGATGTATTATAGGAAGAAGCTGCCTTTACTCTATAGGTGATCTGTTAAGGATAGGTGGCCCGAAGCGGACTACATGTCTTTCACAAATGAAATACCGTCGAAGAGACCCGGCTTTAGTTATTTAGACGCAAGTAAAGAAGGGAAGGGAGGGGCGAATGGTTGCATATATATATCTCTAGCATGGTGAACATCACAACAGTCTGTCACGAGTGAATGAATCTGAACCCGGGAACAATTCTAGTTCCTCACAGTGTCAAAAGGTAAAACTTTTAGGGTCTATTTAGATACAAAAATTGCGTTCCGTTTCCCCATACAAATAACCGTTTCCCTTCCGCTTCAAAAGGGAGAGAAGGCCATTTCCATAGCAGAAACGGTCGCAAAATGGAACGGCCCTTTGTTTTCCAAACAGACCCTTATATATTCTTTTTGTGCAATTATCGTTTTTAGCTGTCTAAGATACAGGAGTATCGCAAGCGGCTAGGACGAGAGGTGGAGTAGGCAGCACCCAATACCCATCACTATTTAGGCTTCTTAACAAGAGACCCTTGAGGCCATTACTCCTGAGTGGGATCATTACTTGCCTGTGACGGAATGCCACAGTGGAAAGCGAGTGTGGTTGCGCCCATGGAGGGCCTTTCCTAATGGGTAGCTGCGCTACCAAACAGGGTGGCTTTAATGTGGTAGGATATTGCATGGAAATCTACAACGAGTGAGTGATAGCCGGCAGTCTGCGTATTATAAGTAATTTTACAAATACCCTCGCGTGGTTGGGTTTGAAATAGAGTTGTGGAAGAACGTGCACTCCTGTTCTAGATTAGATGTTATTATGGTATTAGAGCGTCGGTTGATAAGATGGTGTATGGGCCGGATGGAAATCTATGCACTAGCACGAGTAAACCCACGCGAGTTACCCCGAGCGCGGCTCCACAAGCTCGGACCACCGACTCAGCTCAATCTTTGTTGCTTGTTTCAACCTCACCTAGCACAACCCTCCACCATCTACAACTTTATCGATTCCTCCGTGTTATGGGGATTATTGCCTCCTACCCATAAATAATTAATTCACCCCCTGAGCTCTGCACGAAGAATACCTACAGCCTAAAAAATCCCCGCACTCGTGATGAGTTCTAATCAACTCCTCCTATCCCTCAAATCCTGGCCGGAGGACGACCCAGAATTGAAGTCGGTCTCGTCGTTAATTGGCCGAATACAAGCTCAACGCGGACACTTCCGAGACGTCGATGAAAACATCCTGGAGAGCGAGATAAGTGAGGGAAAGGACACCGAAGCGTTGTTCGACAATTCTCCAGTAGAGGAGAGTGAAGAGGGCGCTAGCGAGTCTGCCCCGGCAGTGGGAGAGGAGCTCGACAGGGCGACACAGCTGAGGAATGCAAAAGCGGAGATGTCGGCATTGGTTGGGTATGGGCTGTGCCTAGTCAGTTCCTTTTCTTAGAGGTTGCTAATTGGATGGGATGCGGGAGGATAGGCACGCACTGAATGAAGCTCTCTTCGGCCTCGACTACGTTTCCCTCCTCGTGTCCCTGCAGAGTCCCGAAGCTGGTTCTTTAAGCATGTCTCCGGTACTTAAGGGATCCGTGCCAGTCGGAAGTCTCGGTTTCGATAAAATTCAGCGCAAGGCGGATCCTAAGTCTGTTAAAGAAGACCTAGCTATTTCCCACGCGTGGAAGGTCGAAGGTCTGAATTCCGCCGCCGACGCACTGATGGGTGCCTCCAAAAAGCTCGGCGATGAGGTGGAGAAGGAAGCGCGGTACTGGGAGCAGATACTCGCCATTCGGGAAGATGGTTGGGTAGTAACACGGATGCCTAATGAGCGGAAAACACTGGGTGTGAGATTCGGGTTCGCGGAGTCGGCGGCGGAGTACAAAAACAAGGGTATGGGAGCTTTGAGACGTGGGGAGAATGGCGATGTGGTTATGGACGATGTAGCTACCACTGGCTCACACGGCAAGGCTAGGCTCCGTGTTCGTGTCCTCGAGAACGGAGAAGTGAAGGGATCTAGTGTGCAAAGTGGGAATAAACGCTCAGGGTCGGTTAAGGATATGATCCAGCGGGCGAGAAACTTTATCTATGAGGATGAGCTCTTCTTTGAAATCACGAGGGAAGCTAGGCTCATGGCGAACTTGGGTGTGCGAACAAGTGAGGATGCGGTTACGATCGATCTAGGGGGGGGCAGGAGTATAGCAATTGATATGGTGAGGATTTCCCGTTTCTATATTCATCCAGATTTCCAGAGCTAACAGCCTAGCAGGCTCCTTTGGACGATGGCGACGTCGTTCTAGATACACACAATCCTGACAGTAGTCTCGCACAAGGGGTTATCATGGCATTCCGCATCCTCCTATCATACAATCATAGGATGAGCCTAAGAAAACGCAGCAAGCCACCACCACCTCTAACCCAGCGTAAAATAGTCTCCCCTGCTCTTAACATGGTTGCACCGGTCACCACACACCTCTTGCATCACCAACATCAACTGAATCTACAAAATCTACTCAGACATCTAATTAAGGTCGTCAAATCCGCCGGAATGAGCGCAGCATTCGTGACAAAACCTCGCCAAAACTGCATCAAGCCTGTAATCAGAAACGTAGAAACCGCGGTGGAGGCCTTCCTGGGAAGGATCGAGAGCGAGGCTACAGTAAAACTTCCTGGAGGCTGGAAGGTCGAAATCAATATGAAGACTACCCTTGGACATCCACTATACGGCACTGGATATATTATTGGCACATCCCACGATGGGGTTTCAGCACGGCTGATGGGCGAAAATAAATTCACCTTGTCTAAGGAGATGGAGATGTACCTTTTCTGGTGCCTGGAACGGAGTATCGTCAATGAGGTTAGGTGTACCAATGATAAATGGGAGCAGATAGCACAATCTAACGAGATGTGGTCTATCGATAAATCTACTCGGCGGATAAGGATTTCCGTAGATAGGACCGGGCTATCAATTATCACGGGAACTACCGGCGGGAAGGATAATAGGGTAATGTGGGATGGGAGTGATACCGGCAGAACCTTACAAGATCTGCTAAATCATCGTGAATGGTAGAGGGGGGGGGAGGGAGCTGAGGGAGACTTGTTCCTTGATATGTACCCGAGCACGCTTTGTATTTTCGCACACTAATAAACACCGCGGGAGATGGATGACATGGGATATTTGTTCTTTCCGGCTTTTTTTTTTGGAGAAGTGCTTATTCTCCCTTTGCAAGACGTTCCCTCTCGAGCTCTTCTTCTGCCGCACGGAAGTACTTGGTTGTGTCTACACCGTGCTAATTCCCGAAAATTAGAGACCCTATTTCCCCGTAGCTTTGGTAGTTGAGAGAAACTCACCTGATTGTGATTAACAAAGTTAAACCACGGCAGGACATGGAAGAACGTCTGGGAGTAACGCGAGTTGCGAGCAGCGACTCCCTGCATATGTGCATCAAGGATAGAAACTCCATATAAGGGCTCCTTGTTTTTGACCTTCTGAACCATCTCTCTCACGTCCATCTCTACCTCCCGCTCGTTCTCGGTCCATCCCCAGAATCGCACTGTAAATACGGCCATCAGCCCTCCGTAACCTCCCTTCCCTGCCACTGACGTATATGTAATCAATAGAACTTACATGAAGACCGCGTATAGTATCGTAGGAACCCTGCGGTAACACCGATCGCCGCAACAAGACGCAAACTCTGTGCCATGGCAGCTTTAGGCAAGAGTGACGGACTTGCTTTCTCCATCGCCAGAAAGAGAATTGGACCTGCTGCGGCTGTTCCTGCGCCAACCGCATAATCGGATGGACGAGCATAACGAAGCACCCGGAAGAAGTGTCTGCGATCCAATATCAGTTTTCTGTTCATCAATTGGCCTCGGCGGAGTTAACATTGGGGAGGGATCCGGGTCTTACGGGTCGGTGTCGATAACCTAATCTCTCTCTATCAGTCACTGCGGCCTATGTCTGCAATTATTGGGGGAGGGCGTACCGGAAAGTCGGTATGAACGGTCTTTGGCGGAACAACATCCATGGTGGTTTGGATGAGTGGGGAATTGGAGATTTACTTGGTCGTTTATGGGGGTGGGGGTGTGGGATCGTTAATCGTGAAACAGTTGAATAAGGACGCTAGTCTTTTTTGGGATCTCTTCAGTATGGATGATACCGTGGGTGCGGGAAGTTTCTGGGCTAATAACCGGAGTCGCGCCTGACGCGTCTTCCGTTTTCTCCCCTCTGGTTTCGCGTGAGCGAATCTTTGGTCGTGCTTTCTCAACATCTGAACGACTTTTAACGAACAAACAAACACTACACATTATGTCGGGAGGCACTTCTAACGCCGTGGGTGAGAATTATATGGACGGCGATTTGTTCGATTATGATGCGGACATTCCGGATATCGATACCACTATCAGACAGCCTACTCCTGAGAAGGATGGGAAGAAGGATAATTTAGGGCTCGATGAAGAAGTTAAGATTAAGAAAAAGCGGGTCAATGTCAAGTTGGATGAGGCAAGGTACGGAGGGGAGTAGGAAGCAGGAGTTTTGCGATTGTTGGCTAATAGGTTTTCTTAGGCTCCTGAGGGAAGACATTGGGATTCCCAAACTAAGAAAGGAGGCGCCAAAGAGGCTCAAGTTTAAGGGGAAAGGCCATGAGGTGATCCGTACTCAGCTACTGTTTTTATCTCTGTTTTTGTTGACATGAGACCTCTAGTACCGAGATGCCGCAAGACTACTTTCCTATTACCAACTTTGGGCCGATGACCTCTACAAAAAAGCCAAATTCCGAGATACCCTTCAAATAATCGAGAAGCTCGGCCATTCTAGGAGAATGAAAATGGAGAGAGAAAGCTGGATTATGGAGAGTAAGAAGAATAAGACAGGCGGCGATACAGAGAAGGACCTGAATCAAGCGAGGCCAGGACCCAGCATTGCGCCCGGACCCCCGGATGGTGAAATTCCACCTGACGATGATGACCTATACTCAAGACCGACACGCGTAGTTGCTCCTGCTACGGGAAGTAGTGGAGCCTTGTTCTTGGGTGGACCTGTTAGTGATTCCGAGGAGGAAAGCTTTCCCGATGACGATGAGCTAGATACATTGATGGGCGAAATGGCTGCCGCGGGTGCTGCAGGTGTTGCTGCTATAGGCACGACTGTCATAGCAGCTCATTCGGCTGATAAGGAGAAGGGTGTTCCTAAAGTTACTCCTGTTGCCCCTCCTGTCGACGAATTCGCAGACGAAATGGAGGCTATGGCGGAGTTGGGGGTCGATTGGTAGTTAACCTGTTGTACACATATATGATTTGTACCTTCTCATAATAGAGCCCTGCATTGTAGGATATTAAATGGATTAACAAATGGTGTATGATAGACGGTTGAGACACGACCCTGATATGCTCATTTCTCCGTACTAGTATCATACCGGCAGGCCATTCAGTTTTGGCGCCTTATCGATAAGGCACGTGGCTTTAGCGACCTAACGTGTTAGCCCCCGCCTGAAAGTTTGGTGGGGCGCAACATCCCTCCGAAACAGACATCTTTGTCATCACTAGCCTACTATTTACTTACGATACCAGCCGCTCCATTCCCAACACAACGGAAAGCATCTTTAGCTATTGAAGGCCAGCACCGTTTCTACAATGGCCTCTTCCGAGAGCCTCGCGGATGCCATCAACCAGCTCTCCCTGGCTGATCTCAATAAACCTGATGGTTGGATCGAGAGTATGCTAAACCAACAGCTGCCCCGTAAACGGTCTAAGCCCGATAAATCGCAGCTTCGGGAGCAGCTTCAACAAGAATTTCTTACACCCTCCCCGGTGTTCTCCACAGAGTGGCTAAATAAGCTTCAAAAGTATGTATTCTAACCCGAATTTTGTGGCAAACCTTGCTCTAATTGTTTATAGGCGATGGGATGACCCAGCCGACTACGTTTCCCTCATGGGTCTTGCTCCTTCAATGTCTCGTACTGTTATCCGTTTCACTCGCGAAGGTCTCGAAGGTCGTGTCACCGGTTACAAAGAGGTTACTGTTCCTGCTCACTCGATTACTGCGAAAAACTCTACCTCGCTATTAAGAAAACCGGCTTCAAAGGCAGATTTCGTAAGAGGCAAAGCAGGTTTTTTCCCATTTAGTCCTGGTGGAGTCGATATCGGGGCTGCGAACGAAAGGCCCGAGGAGTTGGAGTTTCAAGAGGCCCTGATGGAGGAGAAAATCGGCAAAGACGGGTTATTGAGGATTGCGCCGGGCATGACGCGGGGGCTGATGTTTGACGAAACTCCGGACGACAATGCGGTTGAGAAAGAGGTTGACGATGATGGATTCAAGTTTGGGGATGTCGAGCCTAAGCGGAGGCGAAGGGGGGAGACCGATGATAATGATGGGAAGAAGGCTGACAAGCCTCTTGCGGAATTGGACACTCTCGATGATTTGCTACCTGCTGAGGTGAGATGGTGTGCTATTTGTTTGAACACCGAAGTACTAATGGACCGCAGTTTCCTATGTTGGCACCAAAAGGAAACTTGCCTTCGCTATTGAAGCTAAAAACAAAAGAATGGGCTCATATGGTCGATACCAACCAAGAAATTACCAATTTCCGTGAATTGGTCCCCAATATGGCTAAGGAAGTGGGTAACTCAGAGAGTGGTTTGAACCATCCCTAAGCTAATGACTATATAGTGGCCATTCGAATTGGATACTTTTCAAAAAGAAGCCGTTTACCATTTGGAAAATGGCGATTCGGTCTTTGTGGCTGCGCACACCTCCGCAGGGAAGACTGTGGTTGCTGAGTATGCAATTGCACTTGCTACGAAGCATATGACCAAGTAAGTTGATAGCCACTAATCACAGAAAGTTGGGTGCTTATAAAATCTCAGGGCAATTTACACATCGCCGATCAAAGCTTTGAGTAATCAAAAGTTTCGAGATTTTCGTCATGTTTTCGAAGATGTGGGAATTTTGACTGGAGATGTGCAGATAAATCCTGAAGCTAGCTGCTTGATTATGACAACAGAAATTTTGAGGAGTATGCTTTACAGGGGAGCCGATTTGATTCGTGATGTTGAATTTGTTATTTTTGACGAGGTTCATTACGTTAACGATCAAGAGGTGAGTAAGAGCGTTTGCCTACTTATAAACCAGCGTATTGACCAAGCAATAATAGAGAGGTGTCGTATGGGAAGAAGTTATTATCATGCTTCCTGAACATGTCAGCCTAATTCTTTTATCGGCAACTGTACCTAACCCCTACGAATTCGCCAGCTGGGTGGGACGCACGAAGAAGAAGGATATTTATGTAATCTCAACGCCCAAGAGACCAGTACCACTGGAGCATTTTATATGGGCAAATAAGACTATGTATAAGATTGTTAATTCAGAGAAAAAGTTTCTTGAGGAAGGGTTGAAAGATGCAAACAACGCACTTAAAAAGAAGGAGCCTGACAGGCAACAGCAGAGTGGAAACCAGCGCGGCGGTGGCCAGAATCAACGTGGGGGTCGCGGCGGACCCCAGAGAGGAGGTGGCCGTGGAGGTGGCCAACGGGGTGGACAGAGCACTGCGGGATTTTCAAGAAGCGGGCGAGGTGGTATGAGGACAACTACTGCGCAAGACAAGAATATTTGGGTTCACCTTGTGCATCATTTGAAAAAAGAGGCCTTGCTTCCCGCAGTTATATTCGTATTCTCCAAGAAGAGGTGTGAGGAGAACGCTGATGCCTTGAGCGCCGTTGATTTCTCTAACCAAACGGAGAAGAGTGCTATTCACATGATAATCGAGAAGAGCATCGCAAGGCTAAAGCCTGAAGACAGGTCGTTACCGCAGATACTCAGGATGCGAGAGCTTCTGGCAAGGGGATTGGCTGTGCATCACGGCGGGCTTCTACCAATCGTCAAGGAAATTGTCGAGATCCTATTTGCGAGAACACTGGTTAAGGTTCTGTTTGCAACTGAGACATTCGCAATGGGTCTTAATCTACCTACCCGTACTGTGGTATTCTCTGGATATCGGAAGCATGACGGAAAATCATTCCGTGATCTCCTACCGGGGGAGTATATTCAAATGGCTGGTCGAGCTGGGCGCAGGGGCCTGGACGAGCGGGGAATTGTAATCATTATTTCACCCATGGACGAAGCACCTCCGGTAAGCCTCTGCAGTCGGACTTGGTGTGAGGTCGGAGCTGATGAATACAGGCCGCTACTTTAAAGAAAATGCTTCTTGGACAACCTACAAAGCTTCAAAGCCAGTTTCGCCTGACGTATAATATGATACTAAACCTTTTCCGCGTAGAAGCTCTGAAAATCGAAGAGATGATCAAACGGAGTTTTAGTGAAAACACAACTCAAACCCTTCTACCAAAACATGAACAGCAGGTACAAGAATCACAAGAGAAACTAAAGAAGTTGCAGAGCGAGAATTGCGAAATATGCAATCTGGATCTTGACGCATTTGTCCTGGCCGCTGAGGAATTAAAGGAGCTCTCAAAGGGGGTAATCATAGGTGGTTCGAGGACCACCACGGGGAAAAGATATTTCACAAAAGGGCGTTTAGTTGTCATCGGTAAAAAGGTTTGTTCTCGCTCAGCTACCGGCACCGGTGCTCGTCTCACATGTCTCCCTCTAGGACGATCATAGGACTATTGGATTCTTGGCAACTGAAGGCGCCTCAGGCGGCGCACAGGCTGTAGTACAGGTTTTGGCACTTGCATCTGGGGATGCTGTAAAGTCTCCAGGTAGGCATACTTGGCCATAGATGACGCCCTCTAGCACTAACATGTTTCTACCTAGTTGACAACTTACCCTTCGCCGTTGCTCGTGCAATAAGTTTCCCAGCGCCGCCATACGAGGGGTGGAAACTCCGGTTGGAAACTATCCATATATACGACATAGAGTATCTGGGATCAATGGTCACCAGGCTCGACATTGCGAGAGCACGCCACGGTTCCCGTGAGGATATTCGAGCAGTTGAAGAGGAACTGAAAGATTTATACGGGAAATGGACTTGCTCAGAATGGACAGAGGTTGACTGGTCAAGGGTTAAGGATCTTACGACACTGGAATGCTTTGAGTACCGAAGAGCAAAAGAGAGGGAAATAGATCAGTTCAGATGCCTCAGGTGTGATAACTTCGTGGCACACGTAAGTTGCCTAGTTACCCCGCCCCCAATGCCACAGCTAGGCTAATTCTTAACCTTAGTTTAATTCGAGTTACAAAAAGTACTTGCTGGAGTTGGAGGTCGCGAACTTAAAACATTTGATATCCGACCAAAATTTACAGCTTTTACCAGACTATGAACAACGTGTGTCGGTATTAAAAGATTTGGACTTTATTGACGAGAACATGAATGTGCAGCTAAAGGGGAGGGTGGCCTGTGAAGTAAGCTCAATGCTATCTGCCCTCTTCCGACGAAATGATAGCTTACCATCTCACAGATCAATTCAGCCAACGAGCTGGTACTAACAGAACTGATCTTGGAAAACGTCCTTGCAGAATACGAACCCGAGGAGATCGTGGCCCTCCTTTCAGCATTCGTATTCAGCGAAAAAACTGATGTTGTACCAACCATCACCGCCCGGTTGGAGAAAGGTAAGGCAAAGATTATCGAGATTTCTAAGAGGGTCAATCGGGTCCAGACAGAGTGCCAAGTTACACTGGCTCCGGAGAATGACGATTTCGAGAATAGACCACGGTTCGGCCTGATGGAGGTCGTTTATGAATGGGCAAATGGGATGTCTTTCAACCAAATAACGGACCTAACAGATGTTTTGGAGGGAACGATCGTGAGAGTTATCACTAGGTTGGATGAGACATGCCGCGAGGTCAAAGGTTCCGCTAGGATTATTGGAGACCCATCTCTCTTTGCTAAAATGCAGGAGTGCCAGGAGCTGATCAAGAGGGATGTCTGCCACTGTGCCTCTTTGTATCTGGTTAGTAACCGCTGGTTCCCATTCTTAGTTTTTTTTTCTCGTTCTGAAAATGGGAACAAACCTATTCGCGGGACAGAGCTGACTAATTTTCTACTTCTTAGTAACTCCCAACCTGGGGAAAGTTCTTTAATGGGGTGTCGATATTCTTTGTTTAAAACGTGTTAGGTTATCACATGTGTATCTTACTCGTGCTCAGGTTAGCGTAACAACAGAATATATTTCACTGCATAATACAGGGTCCTCCGCTGGATTACCGGCACTGACACGTTTTATGCAACCAACACCATGGCGCCGTTGGTCGAAGCCTGCTGGGGCCCTATCAACCTGCGCTGCGAGCAAACCAGACATGTAGTAGTAGCTCATATAACTGCTATCCCTAAGAATAATCAAAAGCACAAACTTCCCTACTGTAAGTACCGGAATTTCAAACTGTACCCAGACCTTTCTACTATACACATCATCTCAGACGGCTCTACCCTCACCTTAGCAAGGCAGGGGGAGTATGCACCTAGAGCTTGTTAACACGGGAGAAAGTCAGCCCCATGGAACAGCAATAACAGCCAGAACTGGCTCAAGATTTTTCTCCGCCTATTGCTACAAAGTATTTAATAAGTTTCCCTGCAAGGTTGATGAGTATTCCTTGTAAGAAGGGCCAATCCAGGATATTGAATGATTTTTTTACTACTCTGGTTACGATTGGTGACTTCGGTCCTTTTGTCGCTTATTAGTTACCACTTCTGTTTTTCAAGGCCATACCTTAGAGCTCGCAATGGATTTTCCTGTATTTTGCGAGTGAATCTGGGTATTTAACAGATGGACCAACTCCTAGACTGACTTACCTAACGGTATACCGCGCTACTGTACTGGTACAGTACAGTCGCAGCCCGCTATCCCGGGCGGCCAAGATCCAAAGGATATGTCCGGCACAGCGGATGATCAGGGACAACAGGTCAGATTTTGGCATAAAGAAATTTAGAACTCCCGGAGGTTCATACGGGATAGCGAGGCATCTAGATTATTGAGATCCGGGATAAGAGGGGTGTGGACTATGCTGCACCGTACTGTACTCGTAATTGAACCACGTGTGTGTGGACAACCGATATTGCATGACTCCAAGATCTAAACAAAAAAGAAGCTAGATTTTTGGCGCTATGCAATGGCAGCTGGTCCACAAACGTCGCTCAATTACGAGCACTATTAGCACACACCTCATCCAGCGGCATCTGACAACAACTGAGATGCAAAGAATTACAAGTCTTGGGAAGCACCATAGCATATAGCATCTGGGGTAAATTTTGAGAAACCCCTTGGTTCAGGAAGCCTAGCCGGGGTGAGAGTAGTAATTCTGTAACAGCTCTAAAAGAGAAGCTCAGTAAGATACGGTAGGTAGATAGGTAGGATACGGTATTACTGTATTACAACCAAGGATCGTGCGCTTTTATAGTGACAAGTGTGTGGCTTACTCGGGAGGATATATTTATGAAAGACTTCCGGTATGGGTGAAACTGAGTTTCTATCATAGCAATCCTGCATAAATTTCCGTCGTGTGTCTCAGATGTTTCGTGGCTTTATTTATTTATTTTCTTTTTCTCTCTGAATCCTCACGTACTCGAGTACCTGTATTGCTTCAACTGTAGAGTGTGAATGTATGATGTGGTGTGTGAAGTCAAGATCTACGAGATGAATTGGATTTTCTATGCTAGTTGCTCCCTTTCTAGGCGTAGGGGGATAGTACGAGAAAACTGCGTATGTCTCGTGCGACACTATACTCAATTGCTCGTACAGTACAGTACCGCACTCTACCGTGTGATAATCCATGCATTTTTGCAGGTGGTATGGGAGAGCCCGTTGGTGCAAACTACCGAAAATATCAAGGATTCTTATGGTTCCCGTCGTCGAGGAGGTTCTTCCCTTGGTTTTTTTTTCCCTCTTGAAGTCTTTGTGGCTTCTTTCCTTTTTCCTCATTTTCTTTTTTTTTCTGTTCTTTTTCCTCTCTTTCCCTTACCTCCCCCACTGTTCCTTCCTCCCTCCCTCCCTACCATACCACACAATAGCGGTAGGGTATCCCATGATATAGTAGCTCAGGTCCGGTATGGTAGGCTGGGACATGCGCAGTCTACCCCACGAAAGTCAAAAAGCGCCAGACATGATAAGATAGCGAGGGAGGGACCGCCTCAAAAAAAAATCAAAAAAAGGGTTTTTTTTATCACTCTGCCAACAAGAGAGCCACATCAACTGGGTTTACCCCCTCAGAGCATTGATTGAGGTAAGGGGCGGGACGTATGATATATAAGTGGAGTTCTCCTTTTGAGCTTTGTGTACGAGTAGGGTGCGGTACCGGAGCCCGGATGGTTATGGTTATTAGTGATGCCGATGAGACATTGGTTACTATAGTATAATATTTTGGGTGTTGGAGATGTCGATGTTGGGCTGGACAACGTGGAATTGTTGGGCTTGAGATGCCGTCGGCGGAATAAGGGAAGGTCGTACCCTCGAAGGGAAAGCAGAAGAATATTGGGGGAGGCGGGGATGGGAGGGGATGAGCGAGTAGATGGCAAATGAAATGGTGCTGGTAAAGTGACTGGGAGAGATAAAGAGAGGAGGTTGATTTTTTTTCTTTCTCCTTCTTGCTTCCCCCTTCCATTGGAAAGGAAGGCTGCTGCAGAGGAGCGAAAGGTAGGATGGACTTGGTCGGTAATCGTAGTGTCATACATCACATTTACTACAGTACGCCCATAGATACAGATATGTGAAGCAGGACTACCGAATGGTAGGCACGAGTGCGGTAGCCTTAGTCCTCCAGAAAGATCCTCAAGATGGTCTCAAAAAGTCATGTTTTGACCGTTGAAATTCTTTCCAAGACCTCCCTCGCCTTGGACCACCGAAAGAAAAATTAAATAAATTAAATTGGTTCATCGTCTAAAAACAGTACACCACACCCAACCCTAAAACGCCGCCAAGTTATCCCTAGGGCTCCTGTGGAATTTTTCCCTGTGAAGGAAAAAAAGATACTCTTCAATCCCCTAGCCTTCTCAATAGCTGGCCCTCTTTTCTTTTGTGCCCTTTCCACCATTATTATCTTTTTTTACTTTTTTACTTCCCTGTGTTGCTCCCTTCACTTTTTGGGTGCCCCTCTGCTTTCCCTCCTCTGCCCCTCTCAACACCCCCGCGCTCACGTTTTCCCAGCAACCCTCTCCCGTCCTAGGCTCTTCAGCTTTCCCCCGTCTCCTCTTCAACGCGAACCCTTTCCCCCTAATCATCGCTATCTTAAAAGGCCAATTTGTATAGACAAAGCGGGAATCATCCGAGGCAGAAACGATGGACGTTTCAGCTCTTCGTGAGTGCACTCTGTCAGCGCTTGACGCGAACGCCGACATTCGACGACAGGCTGAGATGCAACTGAAACAGGTACGAGAATTCACCATCACACTCCAAAGACCAGCAGCTACTGGTCGGGTCGTTTTACTTGTCTGTGCGTTCTGCTGGCTAACGTTGTTTGATTATCATTTTTTAATCATGGTAGGCGGAATCATCGCCTGGGTTTATCGGGGCACTGTTGGATATCGTAGCGTCGGACCCTGAGCTACAAGTTCGCCTTTCCGGTACCGTTGCACCCCATAGAGTCCCGAATTTTCTTTTGGTAAAAAGCAAATATGATGTTTTTGAAGTTTTCTCCTCCCGGGGGAGAAAAATGAAATGCTGTTCCCCATGTTCTGACGTGACCTGGTGCTCTCCCAACAGCTGTGCTATATCTTAAGAATAAAGTCGTGCGGTCGTGGGAGTTCAATGAAGACTTTCCAAAGAACCCACAGATTCCTGAGAGGGAAAAGGCAGGATTTCGTGACCGCCTTGTCCCTACGCTTGCATCGTCGGCGCCTCAAGTACGGCAGCAGCTTATGCCTTTGATTGGGAAGGTCCTTCACTACGACTTTCCCGAGAAATGGCCCAGCTACATGGACATTACCCTTCAACTCTTAGGTTCGAATGATATCGGGTCTATCTTTGCCGGGGTACAGTGTCTACTCTCCCTTTGTCGTGTTTACCGGTTTAAGCAAGCCAACGATAAACGGGGAGAGCTGGACCGTGTCACACAAGCCACGTTCCCCACGCTCTTGGCTCTCGGGAATAGGTTGGTGGAGGAGACGAGCACGGATGCGGGTGATATGCTCAAGATGATTATCAAGACCTACAAGCATGTTGTTTACGTGAGTTATGGTTCCTGTGGGTGACGGGGCCAAAATATCTGACCTGACGTAATTAGTTCGAGCTGGCAGCTCATTTACGAGAGGAATCATCCATTGTGGCCTGGGCGACACTCTTCCTTAAGGTGGTAGGCAAGCAGGCACCGCCGGAATCCATGGCAGACGATCTCGAAGATCGGGAGGCTCACCCATGGTGGAAGGCGAAGAAGTGGGCATACTCGAATCTTAATCGATTATTTGTTAGGCATGTTTCTGAGATATTCTTATGGCGTGGGTGGGAGAATTAACCTCTTTCGACGCAGATACGGAAATCCCACTAGTTTGGCGGCAGCAAACTCCGAAAATTACGAGAAATTTTCCAAGCACTTTATCCATCACTTCGCCCCGGAGATTTTGAAGGTCTATCTGCAGCAGGTTGAATTGTGGGTATCTAAGCAGGCCTGGCTGAGCAAAATATGCCTGTCAAGTACGATCGCTTTCTTAGATGAATGGTATGCTATGAGCTGGCCATGTTTTATCCCACTGCTTGGCACGGGAGTGAGACTAATTGCGGACTTGTGCAGTATCAAACCATCCGCCACATGGAAGCACCTAAATCCCCATATCGGAAACTTAATTTCACATGTGTTGTTCCCTCTACTGTGCCAATCGGATGAAGACCTCGAACTGTTTGAGTCCGATCCAGCGGAGTACTTGACTCGCAAAATCAACTTTTACGAGGAAATATCAGCGCCAGATGTCGCTTCCACCAATTTCTTGATCACTCTTAGCAAGAGTCGACGGAAGCAGACCTTCACCGTCATCAACTTTATTAACGACGTTGTTAATAGGTAAGATTTATGAAATCGGAGGGTTGAATAATGTGCTAATCTTGGGGTTAGGTATGAGGCAGCTCCAGACAATGAGAAGAACTATCGGGAGAAGGAAGGCGCTTTGAGAATGATAGGAACCCTCTCTGCAATTATCCTTGGCAAAGGTAGTCCAATCGCAGATCAGGTCGAATATTTCTTTGTTCGCCATGTTTTTCCAGAGTTCCGAAGTCCTCACGGGTTCCTCCGGGCACGTGCCTGCGATGTCTTGGAGAAATTTTCGGATCTCAATTTCAAGGATGAGAATGTAGGCTTCGGTTTTTTCTGAGACTGCCATTTATTGCTAATAATTTTTTAGAACGTCGTCCTTGTCTATCAGAACATCTTACAATGCCTTGACGACTCCGAGCTCCCTGTAAGGGTAGGGGCTGCCTTGGCCTTACAACCCCTGATCAGGCATGATTTCATTAGAAAGTCCATGCAACAGAGTATTGCGGATATTATGCAGCAATTGCTGAAGCTGGCCAATGAGGTTGATGTAGATGCCTTGTCGAACGTTATGGAAGAATTTGTTGAGGTGTTTGCATCGGAGTTGACACCGTTTGCTGTGCAACTCACCGAGCAATTGGTATGTTCCAAATATGCTTTCCCACCTTGCGCAAGCCCTAACAATAGTTTAGAGAGATACCTATCTCCGGATAGTCCAGGATGTCATTGATAAGGGCGCAAATTCTCTTGATGATGATGCCGACAACTATCTAGATGATAAAAGCATTACAGCCTTGGGCGTTTTGCAGACCATCGGGACTCTCATTTTGACATTAGAAAGTAGCCCTAGTGTTCTCCTACTCCTTGAGCAAATACTCGTCCCCGTTATTACTATCACCTTGGAACATAAATTATTTGGTGAGTACCTATAAAGTATTTTGGTGATATAGCTCACTCGCTAATTTGGGTAGATTTATACAATGAGGTGTTCGAGATCATCGACAGCTGTACCTTCGCCGCGAAGGCAATCTCGGATACCATGTGGGCAGTCTTTGAACTGATTCACAAATCATTCAAAGACCGTGGAGAAATTTACATTGAAGGTAAGAAATGCCTCGTTGCGGACCTGCTCTTGGACCTAACACCAACAGAAATGCTCCCTGCCCTTGACAATTACGTCTCGTACGGCGCGGATACGTTGAAGGGAAACCCTGCCTTGTTAGACGCTGTCTTTGACATTATTCGAACTGTACCTCCCCATCTTCTTAGCATTGGGTGCATGGGCCTAACGATGTATTTCAGATCTTCACCAATGAGCGCCTGGGGGCTATGGATCGCATTTGCGGGTGCAAGCTCGCCGAGGCTGTGCTCCTTAACCTTCGGGGCCATGCCGACCAATATCTTCCCCGGTTTGTTGAAATTGCCATGACATGTCTCAACGCTCCAGGTGACATCAAGTCATACAGGATCCATTTGATGGAGATGGTTATCAATTGCATATACTATAACCCCTCGGTTACGTTGCAAATTCTTGAGCAGCACGGTTGGACGAACAAATTCTTTAGCTTATGGTTTTCGAACATTGAGAACTTTAATCGGGTTCACGACAAGAAGTTGTCCATTGTGGCAATCGTTGCATTAATCCAGCTGCCTGCTGAGCAGGTTCCTCAGAGTATTCAGCCTGGATGGCCCAAGCTTATGCAAGGGATCGTTCAGCTGTTTCAGACCCTACCCGTCGCAATGAAGAGTGAGCCCCTATCCGTAATTTTAGATTATCCAAGTTAACCCAGGATAGACCGTGAGGATATTCAGAAGGAGGGATTGACTATCGACGATACATATGATACGGAGAGCGACACAGAATGGGAAGGCGAGGCTACCTGGAGTGCCGATGCAGATGAAGGCGACGAGGCGGATATCCCCGACGAGAGTAGTGCATATATGGACTTCCTGAACAGCGAAGCACAGGCTCGTGGAGGTCTAGCCGGCCTTAGTTCGACGACATGGGCCGATGATGATGACGACCTCGAAGAGGAAACGCTATTGGAGACACCTCTTGACCACGTCGAGCCTTATGTGCTTTTCCGTAGTGCCTTGATGGGTGGGTTCCCCTGTGCCCCCGGTTATGAGCGATTACTAACTGCATGGCCAGATCTCCAAAACACGCAACCTCACATCTACGAAGGCCTTACTAAAGCCCTTAGCGAAGATGATAGGAACATCATCAAGGGCGTGATCATGGAGGCGGAAGCCAAGTCCCGTGCTAGTGAGGCGGCGGCAGCAGCTCTGGGGGTAAAAAATGGCAACAATTAATATTTCGCCACCATCTGGCGCTATTATGCAACGGATGTGTTAAATTTAATGCCTTTGTTCATTAGTCTGCGGTGTCGGTAAAAAAAAAAGCCAAGTTCGGGTTCGGGTTCTGTCTTGTTTCTTTTTCTTACTGCGTTCAAGAGCTCCTTTTTTTCCCCACTTTCACCATTTGCTTTCCGTCAAGGGTTTGCCTCGTTTATTTCCTTTCCCTTGTTCCTTATACTCTGCTTCCCATCTCTTTTTTCTTTTTCTTCTTCCAACGCACCAGAATTAGATAAGTTAAATGTCTTCACGGTCGACTTTATGAAGTAGATGAATTGGGAAGGGGAGCCGCCGCAGCACTGTGTTTCAGATAACGTTAAGCCGTAAGGATAAGCTAGTAGCGGTCTACATATGATACCTTGTCTCCCAGCGTTACGTGCGTGATGCTGTATTCGTCATGTCGTATCACTCGCCTCGTCATCAAATCTCCCTCGTCGCTGGATCGGTCCCAAATGTTGGAAATTCTGTGTGCGCGATGAGAGACTGAGGGGAAAGTAGGGACTGACTGACCGTGAGAACAGTATGGTTCGTAGAAGGGGGGGTTAGAATTGTTCGATGTCCCTTGTACTGTACATTGCTACCTAGGTGCCGGGGGGCATGGCGTTTATACCCGTGAGAGGTGTGTCTATATACATGACCAATGATCTGAGTCTCACCATTCCCCGCCGGACATACCTTCGTCGTATTAAAGCCATTTTTCCAACACCAAGCCTACCGCGGCCTGTGATGCCCAAGTCGTTGTGGTCTATGTAAATTATCCGTCCATCCGTCCATCTGTCCATCTATCATACCCACCCACCCATCAATCAATCAACTCCCACTCCCCAGCAGCCAAGGTCGTTTCTTCCAAAACTCATCACCCATTATGTCCACATGTTCTATTACTATCTTGGCTTTTTTCGCGCGCTTCTCTTCTTTCTCCCTCTGCGTTTTCGACTTGAGTTTTGGGACCGCTGTGGTTTCCCGCTGCTCCCCCTCTTGCTGCTGCTCCTTCCGCTCTGGCGGTTGGGTAGGGGCGCTGGGCTCCGCTGTTGCTATTGCTGTTGCGTCCTTATCCTCGCCCTCCGGGGCTCGATAGTCTCTATATACCACGCTTCCCTTCTTGTACATCACCGGCTCATTATTGTAATTAATCCCGAACCGCGAGAATAGTATTTCATTCTTGTCCGCCGAGAATGTCCCCTACCGATCAGGCCCGTCGCGCCTGATAGTTAGTCGCGACTCTGCCCTCCCTCCCTCCCTCCCTCCCCCCATCCCTCCAAACGAGGAAAATATATGTATATAAGAATAAGAGGGAGACATACCTGTAACTCAGCGTGCGCCTCCGGCCTACTCAACCCACCCTTGAGCACAAGCGCCCAAAAGGTAGTATTATACAAATTATTGATATGGGTATCAACCTGCCTCCAACGGAAATAATCCCGAACATTCTCCACACTCGGGTAACAAGTGGCCCGACAATCGAAGCTGGGCGGAGCCAGCAAGGGCTGCTGCTGCTGCTGCTGCTGCTCCCCTCTTCCTTCCCCCCCTCCCCCTCCCTCGCCGGCGAAATAGCGGGGCCAGAGGAAAACGTACCACCCCGTGAAGGTGGACACCACGGTGCTCACGAGCTTCTCCTCGCGCCGATCAAAGAGGGCGCACTCGCGCGGCAGCAGGAAGGAGAATTCGTCCGACATGCCGTAGGCTATGGGTATGTCGGGGAGGGCGCGCAGGGTGGCGCTGGCGCTGGCGTTCATGAGGTGGAGGGCGCGCGGGTCGTTGGGCTTTTGGAAGTTGTGGCTCGCGGTGAAGTTGGTGAAGGAGCGGCCGTCCAGGCGGAGGATTATGTAGGTGTTGAGCAGGAGGGGGTGGGGGGTTTCGAAGTTGCGGACGTATTCGTATCTGGGTTGGGGGGGTTAGTTGGTTGGTTGGGTAATGTGGGGAGTGGGGGGGGGGGGGGCACTTTGAGTTTGCCATTTTGGCTGGTGGGGGGTTGTGGCGGTGGTGGTGATTGTTGGGATGATAGTTTTTGGTGGTGGTGGGAGTGGTGGGGGATGGTGGGGTAGGTCTGGTGGTGTGAGTCATGTGATGGATTAGCGTGATGGGGAGGATGTGATTAGATCTTGATATGGCGCGATGACACCGAATTGTCAATGGCATGATGCCCACTATCTTTTGGGGTGAGGTGTGGTTCACGAATGGCGTGCCCAGAGGGGGGGAGGGCAATGTGGAGAAGCGTGAGTATGATATGATATCCCATACAGAATTCTAGAAAAATTGTGACGGGTTTGTCTAGGGCACTGGTTCTCCCCCCCCAGGTGCATTGGTTACAGATATATGATACTGGTATCTAATCATCTCTTTGTATTACCCGGCTTATAGCCCCAGTTCGCTCTAGGCTAGTATCATACTGGTACATACCATACCATACATGAATCTAATAGTTCGTATGTGCTCAAGCACAGTATCATACTCGACTACCTCTATCAGAATACCCAGCTATAAACCACATGTGGCACAATCCAAAATTACAGTATCTAGACTATCTCATTCCGCCACTCCGACCAACCTGTCAACTTTCCAAAACTTTCCAAAACTTTCCAACCTCACTTCCTAACTTCCCATCCATAATACAAACGATATCCAGCCGGCATAGCATTGTAATTGCCATACTTCTACTTCCTAACCCCCCAAACCAAGATCTGCCCCCCCTGGACTTGAATGTCCCACCCCTCCCGAATCAGCATCTTGCTAACCGCCGGTAAAAGTCTCGGTTTCCCGTCTGTTGAATGTTTCCCATATCCCGTAACAACACGAAACGCCTTTCCCTCTCCCCTCCGTCTCCGTTCCCTATTGGTACTCTCCCTAACCCACCACTGGGTCGTGCGTTCCCGCGAGATCTTTATCGCTTGCTTCACAGTAACGCCGTGTAAATCTAATGTATCCCCACTGGAGTTCTGGTCCACTAATGCCTCAGCAGCGATATCGCTGTACTCTCGCGCTTTGTTGTTGTATTCGTGTCCTTGCTCGCTGTAGACTGCTGTCGCGCCGGACATTAAGCGGTCAGATCTGGACTTTTTGTGTGCGGCACTGGCTTTGGCGAAGGCTTCATCGCGCGCGCTTGCGTAGGTTGACGCGTAGATTAAGGGTGAAGTGGGGGATCTCGGGATGTTGGTGGCACGTGCAGACATAGGTAGGCGGCGGGAGCTGGTGCCGACTACTGTCCAGTCGGTGTTGACTGTTGATGTCGCTCGGCGGGAGGCCTTTCTTGACTGAGAGGGGGAGGATGTGGATGTGGATGGGGAAGAAGGGGTTGGAGAGGATGCTCCGAGGGAATGTCGTTTGGGAGGAGTGTTGCGGGAGAGAATCTCGGCGAGTCGGAATAGAGCAGTTTTATTCTCCCCGCAGAGCGACAGGAGTTTGTCCAGGTGATCTGTTTCCACAGTCGCCCCGAATCTCGCTACTAAATCATGGAGTTCATCAAGATGTGTTGGGTCCTGTGAACCGCCCTCACCATACTCTTCCAGTAGAGCGACAATCGTACGACCTATCGACCCGCTATGACAATGGTAGGCAGACAACACCTTCTCCCGTTCCAGACCTAAGCAACCCGCCAGATAATCCACTTCCCGAGACATTGCTGCCCAGCGGGACTCTGCAGCATTGTCGCCCGGCGAGTTCTCATCCGGTACTGAACTTGCGCCCCCTCCCCCGTTCCCGTTCCCGTTCTTACACCGTCCCCTCCGTTTTCCCTTCTTTCCACCCCAATTCAATCCCAACTCTCCATCAAAGGCATCAACCCCTTTTGTCTTCCCCCCCTCCTCGTCGCCATCCAAGAACACGCGATTCAGGAGCTCATCTATCGCGCGATCCACGTCGCCCTGTGCGCTGCTAAGTACTCGCTTGAGTGTGTACATGCCCAATTCCGGAAACATCTTCTGCAAGGAGTCAATTTTGTCTGGCGGGTCCTCGTCATTATTCTCCTCCGTCTGCCAGGTCAGGTCAGTTTCCGACGACCACTCGCAGAGCTCAGGACAGGAGTCGAGGCCTGGAGGCGCGCCATCATCAAGGACAGTCTGCGGCTTTAGTATATCGAGTGTTTGGCGGGCGCTACCCAAGTCATTAGTGTCGTTAAGTATTGCTGCGATTAGGGCGGAGTCGAGGGTAGGGAATTCGGCCTGTTGACAGTCACAGTTAGCATTTATGAGGGGAAGGGGTTTCGGGGTTAGGGTGGAAGGAGGAAGAAAGTACTTGGAGCGCCCCGAGAGGTTCTATTCCCACATTGTTCATTTCGCTGGTCATCTTTGCTAACTACGAAAAGCGGGGTTCTGGAAAATGGCATGGGGGACTGTGCAAGGTATATTTTGGGCGATGATCGTAACCGCAGCTCGAGTAATTCTTGATTTACTCTCACAACGCGACTCGGACGAAGAGAAAAGAAAAAAAGGGGGAGAAACTTGTTTCCACTCGCAATTGAAAGAAAAGCTGTCCGCGTGTTTGTGTGGTACTGTTTGTTGTTTGCTTATCTTGAGTAAAGGGGAGGGGGAGGGGATATAAGTAGTTGGACAACTGTTCAAGCGCCGTTAATTGGTCAGAGTGCCGGTATGATACTCGTTGTGGAGGTTGAAAAAAGGAAAGAAGAAAAAAGGAGGGGAAAAGGTTGGGAGAAAAGTTGAGGTTCTTATGGAAACCCACTCGCTTTGGGGAGTTACACTGAGGTCACGTGTTTGACCCATGATGCGATTGGATGAGCTGGAATGGTGGATGCCTTGAGGAGCGGTGCTCGAGGAGAAGGGATGAGAGGTGGTCACTTTGACTGGGACTGATGATCTGGCCAACATTGAACTGAAATGACGGTTTTACGGCCTAACTTGTTCGGGGACGAGAAGGTTTAGGGCACCCGGAGGTGATCCGTGACCTGCTTCACGGCGAATTATTCGTAAAACCCGAGGGTTGCTGCTGAGTGAGAAAGAAAAAAAAGAGGAATCCAACAGCATTTTTAACCAGCATTTATCCAGCCTCCAGTGCCCGGTGTTTAGGATTTAAAAATATTGTAACGGGAGTAATAGCACAGTACTCGTACAGATGCGCAAAAACCTCGGGATTATTAGTACTCTATAGTCGCACCCTATTGGAATGGAGCTCTTTATGGGAACCTCGCTACAACGAACGAAAAATCCTGAACTCTCGGGGTTCCTTGCTACGAGGTGCGACTGAGGTTTCATGGTACATATCGGTACCCCTGAACTACCACTAGCGCAGGCTCCTCAAGACCTGCAGGGAGTTGGAAATGATTCGCCCCTTTCGTGGCTGGGCCGAAATCTCTCAGAATACCAGCTGGCAATGTGAAGGAGGCCCCCCTCCCAATTTTCGGCCAAGCCAGAGACATTCGTTTGATCCTGTTTTCTCCTCCCTCCCTCTTCCTTCTTTCCACCCGGCCCGCTCAGGATGGCTTATAGCTGCCGGTGGCAGGGGTTAGGACAGAAGGAAGAAAAATGCCTGATCAGATTGGTTATCAGATGGTTATCAGATGTCGCATTTTGGTAGGTTTGTCCAATACATACCAGTACTCGCCAAAGTCATGCGCCCAGGCACAGAAGTCGATCAGTACCGCATTGTATGATACCAGCAGGCCGATTATGTACTCGTACCGGTAGAAGGATACTTAATATACTTGCGTTCTGGTTGGCCACTAGATGACCAAGGCCGCTATAGCAAGCGACTTTAGCTTAGCCGCGTGAGTGCCCGGGTGTGACAATAAAAATCGGAAAGCTATTTCTGCCGATCCTGCCCAAACCTCTGGATGAACACGCCCCGGGTATCGTGTAAATAATACCAAGAATTAAAACGGCCAGCCAAGCTTTCGGGAGTTTCGAAAGGGCTGGGGGTTACCTGGTAATGGATCTGGAGGAGGCCTGACCAGTGGACTGCCCCTCAGAGGGTGCATGAGTAAAGCCTGAAGCCTGATCACGCGACTGGGCTTCTCATGATGCAATCACAGTACTCATTCCCCAAATTTTGTTAAAATTATGGTTGATATTTAGGAAGCAAGGAAGTGTCAAATGCCATAAAGTTGTCTTTTTTCTTTCTTTCTTTCTTTCTTTCTTTCTTTCTTTCTTTCTTGAAAGAGTCTTCGTGACTACACCGGTCCATACATGTAATTGTGAGCGACCGGTAGTGTGGTTAGGAAGACCCCCAAGCAGCAGTGTGCATGGGCGGGAGGGTATCTGCACGCAAGGTTTGCTGGTGTAGTACGACGGGTACAGTAGATTGGGTGGTCAGGATAGGCATCTAGCATTACCCACCCTGGGCAAGTGAAAAATAAACTACCAGTACTGATATTATGTTCTGGGGTGGCTTGGGGTGATGTGACCTTCCGCTTTTCCTTGATGGGTTTTTGGTTGGGCTTGTTGGAGCCTGCTGGCTTGAAAGACTCATTTCCTGGTATTATATGAATTGTTTTTCCACTGTCATTCAGCGAACTGCCTTCAGTTGGGAGAGCGTTGGACGGATGCAGCAGGTAAACCACAGGCAGCTTGCTTCATGCACTGTCACTCGAATATCGGATTGGGGGGTGGTGTGGATATGCGCCGTGCCGGCTGCTTGCACTGGTGTTAAGGCGGCACGTTTCGCTGATATGTAATTGATGATTATTAGCGATAGGAGACTGGTGGTACTCGTAACGACGAGTCACCACTATAATTTTCTCATCTCGGACAAAGGTAGGCTTAGCAACTTCTCGGTGCTGCATTTTACGGGTAGTCATAAAAGCCCTTCCCAGATTTCTTCCCCAACCACCCTGCATCAACCATCTTCTGTAACAACACCGCGGGACGGTACTTTGAATCAGCCGTATCCTTGTGCAAGACTTTCATTATGGCCAAGCAAGTGTCTAGCCCGATGAAATCGGCCAACCGCAGTGGTCCCATGGGGACATTCGTCCCATTCTTCATGATATTGTCGATGTCCTCTCTCTCGCCTACCCCCGTCTCGAGGCAGATCACAGCCTCATTGATATACGGCATCAATATGCGATTTGCCAGGAATCCTGGAGAATCTTTACTTGTGCTTGGGATCTTCCCCATGGCTTTCACAAAGCTGAGGGCGCGGGCGAGGGTTTCTGGGGAGGTCTGTAAACCGGTGATGATTTCAACACCTTTTTGAACAGGCACTGGGTTCATAAAGTGTGTGCTTAGGACCCGGTGCTCGGCCCCCTTTGCTGCTGCCGCTATTTTTGTTATGCTGATGCTTGAGGTGTTTGTTGCGAGGATTGCGTTTGAGGGTGTGATCTCAGCTAGCTCGGAGAATATTTTGGTTTTTAGTGAGGGGATCTCCTATTTTATGTTAATCCAAGTTATATATGTGGCCTATGGAGGTGCTCGCACAGGCACAGCTTCAATAACAAAATCCGACTCCGAGAGGGATGAGAGCTGCGTGCACGTAGAAACGCGATCCTTAATTTTTTGTGCATCATCGCTGGCCAAACGGCCCTTATCGACACTCTTCTGTAGCAACGTTTCTGCCGGTAGAGTTAGCTTTAGTAAGTGGAACATTGCTGGCAATAAAACTGACTGACCCATGAACATCATAGACTTATTGATGGATTCCTGCGAGTTATCCACTAATGTTACCGGAACTTGGGCATTTTGAGCAGCTACAAGCGCAATTCCGAGTCCCTAGAGCCCCCAAAGTTAACAGCCTTTCACCCTCCCTCCTTAAACCTATCACATTGAGACTCAAACCTACCATCTGCCCAGCACCAATAACCCCTAGCCTATTTACGTTGTGCTCACCCACTGCAGCCGAAACGGAGAACTGTCGACAGAGTGGTTTACGGAGGGATCTCGAAATTGTAGAACCGAGCATAATTGGCCTTTTTCCACCGAGGGGTGAGGATATTCAGGGGAGGAAATTATGGGATGCGAAGAGGAAGAAAAAATATGGGAATTGGTTCCAAGGGCCGTGACGTCGGAAGATACGGTATTGTGGAGTGTGGAAGGTTCTGAGGATCACATGGAAGTGACAAGAAACATTCCGCTCGGTGGTGCAGAGCCTCATGAGATTGGGGTAACCGATGATAACCGAGTGCAGCCACGGATCAGCCGAACATCATGAATTTCTCTTTACCGTCTGCAGCGGGCTCTTTGCGTTCTAACATAAGTCAGACTGGCAGTGTGAACTGTTCTCCTCATGTCGGCTTTTTTCTATATAGGTGCCGGTAATACTTCTTCAGAGCCCCTTCCTCCTTTCAATTAGTTAGGAGACATCATGGCCTAGGCAATCATTCTGTCCTTGCAGGCATCATACTTTTCCGACCTTAGATTCCATAGTGCCCCTATTTTAGGCCCACGGCTTCATAAAGCCAAGTACTCGAGAGTAGACTAAGTGCCCACTCAAGCCCAAAGCACGCAGTCCGAATTATGCGGGATATGATTGTTCAGCAATCGCAATTTCAGAGCCCTTATTGGCGTCCTTCCATGCCAATACAAGTATATCCTTTATTGCATTCCATTCCGAAGAAGGATGGTAGGAAGCAATGGCTTGAATGTGGCCTTGATACTGTGCATTGCCTGTGCGGTATCTACGGGTACATGAGACATCATTCGGCCAAGGTCTGCGCAGACCAGCTGTCCCACGACGGGTGCCTCGGACTTGTCACATCTTATGTCCGGACTTGGCGGTTTTTAGCAGTCTCTGCGGTACATTACGGCAGTTTATTTGGGAATATTGAAGCAGATATCTTTGCCTCCGGGCTCCCTTTTAAGCTATATAATACGGGGAACGGCCCAGGTCTCTGTTGCTCATTCTGGGACTTTCATCGCTGTTGAAGTTAATTGGAGCCTTAGAACTACTGTGCTCAGCACCGCCAGAGGGTGGTGATTTATTGGGTATCAATATTGGACATTCACAGCCACGTGATCCGCGAGGTCGAGAGTATTTTTCGCCAGTTCTGCAGCCAATCCACACACTCCTTACATGCAAACCCCCTAGTTGATATTTTGTGCTTTGAGCATTTGTAGGTTCAGTTTGTCTTTCCATTCAAATGTACTCCCCGCTAACACTAACCTTCCCTCATTTAGCTTCTCCAGCTGTCCAACGTACTTGGGCGGCCTATACGTGGGGGTCTTCCACCCACCGACTCCGATTCACTCACCGGCAGCGGGGTCAAGACCATCATAACAGCAGCCGCCGCCCTCGATTTTTTTCATTTTCCATCCCAGCTGAGTTCTAATTCGCTTCAATTTATTGTTCCCAATTAGATCTGCGATGTCTCTCTCAGCGCTCCCGACCGAGTTGGTCCTCCTAATATCCAGCTACCTTTACCCCACCGACCTCAATTCCCTCCTGCGCACCTGTAGTTCCTTTCATCGAACTCTAACAAACCTCCTCTACCACCTCGCCTGCAAGCCCAAGTACGAAAAGGCAGCACTTTACTCCTCTGCTGCGACCGGAAACCGTACTCTCGTCTCCTTAATTTTCAAACAAAATCCCGACTTGACAATATTTGACGAAGATATCGACTATCCAATTCCGAGTGCTACGCCCGCCGAGAAGAAAACCGACCTAGCGCTAAACCTGGGTGTGGGCCTCATCCTCCGCTACCCAAATAAGCACAGAGATCTATACGGCGATGGGGTCTCCTACGCCGTAGCTACCAACCGTCCAGCACTGCTAAAGCAACTCCTCTCCTACCACGCCGACCCATCTTGCGTAACGTCGAGCGGGCAAACGCCGCTCCACCTAGCAGTCATGAACCGAAACCCCACTGCGGCTAGACTCCTCCTCCGGTACTCTGCGGACCCCGACGAAAAAGAATTCGAAAACCCCAACTTGGTGTCTTCAGCGTTCGGACGAGGATCCACAGCCCTCCATAGAGCTGTCAGTAACAATGACCTAGAAATGGTAAAGATACTCCTGGAAGCCGGAGCAAACACTGAGGTCAGCAACATGTTTGGAAAAACGCCCTGGTTCTCGGCAGTACAAATTGGCGTGGAGGTTGTAGAGGCGCTGCGGGATGCGGGCGCCAATGTCAATGCCAGGGACCACAAGGGTTGCACATTTTGGGATTATCCAATGTCGCACAGGGTCATGCAGATGTTGGGTGATCTCTACCCATCTGAGGGTGAGGAGAGGGCTCGTAATTCGAGGGTTCGTAGAGAGAAGTTGTGGAAGTATCGTTCTATGGATGTCTGAGTTCGGGTTCATTCGTTCAGGGGGAGTGGCGGGGGGGTTGCTGGAGGGGGAGAATTTGAAGAATTTTTTGGTGTTTGCCCTACTTGTATATGATTATTATATCATACTATTGTTATTGTTGGGGACAGTATTAATATCAATAGTCTTGGCACTCTCACATGCTTCCATTGCCCAATTCCGAATCTCTTGTTGTGAGGCAGTGAATTGTTCTATGAATGTGTAATACATATACATTTTCCTTTCTGTACTGATGTTCTTGTTGCTTCGGGAGTCCGGAAAGTAGAATACCGCGCTGACAGTGAGATGCTATTGAAATTCATATTATACTCGAGTATAATATATTTTTTGTTGGGGTTGCCTTCCCTCCCCACTACCGCTAGAGCGTCTTAGGCCGCTCCCCGCTCCACCTCCCCCACTCCCCGGGGAACAAATGTTACCGAACTGCTACATATCGTTAGAGCCTCAGTACACCCCACACCCCACAGCTAGTGAAATAGACTTGTCACAAAACCAAATATTATCCAAGCATCACAGCCTTCCTCCCCTTCTCCTCGCAGGGGGCGGTATGTATACTCTAGCTACCGTAGTGAGCATGGGCCCCTCCCGAATACACGTGCTGGATAAGGGTCTCCTATCATGATATACTAACTAACCCTGGCTCTGGCTGCCTTCTTTTCGATTTTTTCTTCTTTGGGTGCGGCATGCATGAGCCCGGGCTTAGGGAGGGGATGTGACCGGGCTCGGGGCGTGTGGTGGTAGTGGTCGAGTCCAGTACTCGAGTATTGTGGAGAGCGATAATATGCGCATTAGGACGCAAAAGGCTAGCTGGGAAAAATAATCGTAAAACAGGAGAAAGCTTCACTCCAGTGAGAAACCCACTGCTTCCGTATTTTTAAGAGCAGTATTGGATATTGGGTTAGTTTCGGCGACTTTTTGCTGCTCCAACTCTCCGAGTGATTCAATATGATTCAGAGCTCATCTGTTTGGCACGAGAGACTAGATCTGTTATGGGAAGGGCACACTAGTCATTTTGAACCCTTTTTATTTTTGGCCGCAGCCGTCCTCAGTCTATCGCTAGGAAATATACCTGCACCACTAGGAAGAACAAAGCATGCCACGCGTCCGTTTGGATCTGCATTTTGTGGTCTATTTTTATTTATAGTTAGGCTACTGAGCTGGATTTAAAGCCTGCTCTGCTTTCGGTCCCAAGCCCTCCTCTATAATTTTCGCTACTTCCCACATCGTTTCTTCATCCCCGTACTGTGCCATAACCTGCATTCCTACAGAGCCCCCCCCTCCATGCATAACGGGTAGACAAATCGCCGGAATACCGGCTAGGTTCGCAGGAACTGTTAATACATCGTTAACGTATGAGTCTAATGGCGATTTTTGCATCTTGACATCTTCTAGAAATGGTGCCTTCGAAAGAGAACATGGGGCGATGAGTACATCTACGCCTCCCTCCCCGCGGCCTTCCTCTGGGTTGTCTGTGATAAGGTAGTTTGGTTGAGCGAATGCGTTACTGAAGTCGCGTTGTATGATTCGGCGGGCTGACTGTGCCTTAAGGAAGTAATTGTCGATGGCTTCAGAGGAAAGTGAATACGCTCCGGCAATTATTCGCCTACGGACTTCTGCGCCAAAGTTTGCGCGAGTGGGTGAAAAGAGAAGACCGTTTTGTGAGCGGTCGGCAGGGTCACGATAACCGTAGCGGACTCCATCGTATTTGGCGAGATTGGAAGAGGCTTCGGCAGGGGCTAGGACATAGTATGTCGATAGGGCATGTTTAGTATGGGGCAGAGATACAGGGACAATTTTATGAGATTGCGAACTCAGGTGTGCTAATGTGTTTTCCCATGCGGCGCGAACAGAGTCGTCTAATTCTACAAGGTTGAACTCCTGTGAGGTGTTAGGCCTTGGTCGAACATTGGATAGGGAGGGGTATACCTCGGGATATCCGACAGCTAGTCTCCGGCCTTTTCTTCGACTACGTGATAACAGGTCTTGGACCCGTTCTCTTGTTTGCGGCGTTAGGCTGGTTGGGTCATTGTCATCATGGCTGTTAATTGCATCTATAAGCGTTAGCCTTGTGAGGTGGAAAGTAGGGAATCTTAAGATACCATATAGTTTTTGGACACTTGAGATACTTCGCCCAAGTATTCCAACTGTGTCTAATGAGTTTGCATAAGCAACTACCCCCCACCTAGACAACATTCCATACGAAGGTTTAAATCCAACAACTCCACAGTAAGCAGCCGGGAGGCGAACTGAGCCACCGGTGTCGGTACCCAGAGCTCTACCAACACCAAAATTAGCGTTATACCTTAACCGCATTCAAGACTTGACCTACGCATAGCACATTCCTCTAGCAACAGCGACAGCACTACCCCCGGAGCTTCCACCAGCAGATCTGGCTGGTTGGCCATCTTCGGCGGACTGCATCACAGGTCCAAAGTGGGAATTCATGGAATGTGACCTATACTAAATGGTTAGAGCTGGGTTTGATATGAAGCACCGGGGGCTTACCCCATACCGAATTCGTCCATGTTTGTTTTCCCCATTATCACCGCACCGGCCTCTTTAGCCTTACGCACTACCGTGGCGTCGAATGGCGAGGTATACTCTATTTTTCCGCTTTAGCCAGTTTTTCGGACAGAGAATGTATCAGCAATTGACCTACGCTCCAACAACTTTGAAGCACATGTCGTCGGGAAGTCGGTCGTGCAAATATTGTCCTTAACCGCAATTAATTGCCCATCAATAAGAGATTTACTCTCTCCTGAATCTAAATATTAATAAAGGGGGGTCATTAAGAGAAACGAGGAAGTATTACCTGCAGAGACACGCTTTTGAGACTCTTGCACCTGGCTGAGGAGCCCTGGTTTAGATTGTACTGAGATGAGGGAATTGAGAGTAGAATATTTCTCAGCAGCAAGCAGGCTCTTCTTGGCTATTTCCAAGAGAGCCATTGACAGGAGAGGGGCGGTTAAGAAAGGGTTTGGTAGATAGCGGTAGTAGTTGGAAGAGTCGCAAGAAGCTCTATCGCATGGGTTAGGTTACCCGGCTATTGGTGGGGGGCAAAAGTTTCAGCCGCTACTTTGGCTATTAGCGCTCGAGGGCCGAGATTTGCCTATCGCAATTCCACTTCACGAGAAACAACAAACAAGATGTCCAAAAGAGCGGCAACGAGCTTTGTTAATTCCGTAAGTTTGTCAAAATCCCACTTCTCCTTCTTTGCATCACTGATGTTATAAATTTCAGGTCTGGGGCTCCTTCCATATTAGAAGCGGTCTCGAACCAACGTATTCACTCACGACTTCCTCCATTATGAACCCAGTTGACCTTGACTAATGCATTTTTAGATTACTGCCGACTGTTTGTTAATTCCTATTCTAACCCTCTGTGGGTGTTGTGCTAAGATAATGGCACAATCACAGCTGAAACTTAAAAATGTCGAGCCTGGAAGAGTTAACTTTGAACTTTTGATTGAGAAGATGCATACAGTTTGACTGCCCACTTTGGCCTATTATTTTCAATTGAAACCAACTGTTGAGTAGAATAGATTGGGCATACTCCACGGCGGCACAATTGCTTCAATGGGTAATCAAATAGGCGTAAATGTATTCTTCATGCTAATATTTGGGCAGTCGACTTGGGTGGTTCTTTGGCGGTGGCCTCGAAGGGACTGTTCTCCACGGGGGTATCCACTGACCTCAATGGTTCGTTTTCATACCCATTAGTATACCTCGAGGCATTACTGACACTCCACAGTAACGTACCTAAGTTCTGGGGGAAAAGTGGGGCATATTATTCGAGGCGAGGCTACCTGTGATAAGTGTAAGCTCTGGGGTAACTCTGCTGGCGCTAGAGCTAACGAGTTCAGTTGGAAAAACGCTTGCATATACTACGGTGTTATTCCACGACGAGTACGACCAGCTGGTAGCTAGGGGAAGCCATACTAAGTTTGTATATTCTGTGTCTCTTCTCTGGCTGTTTACTAATTGTGGGTTTGTCTAGATATGTAAAAATTGCACTTAGTGACCCGGGGAACATCCTTGATGAGTTATCACCTGAATTGAGGAGCGGCGCCTCGGGGGAGGTGGTGGTGAGGCCTTAGCGTATTTTCTGATGTGATTATAGCTTGAGCTACACATACTTTTTAGAATACGGTTACACGTGCTCTTCTTTGCAAGTTAAAATTTTTTTATTTACATTAGCCCTTATCCCCGGTTACCTCACCCCCAAACCCAACCGGCCTTCTCCCGTTCCTCGCAGGGACCACTGCAAGAGCCTTATATATTGCGCCCATACCTCCCGGATGTTCTCTAACGAGTCTATCATGGCCCGACCTTAGGGCCTTTTCTTTATCTTCATTTCCATCATCCCAGCCATTGTTCTGTTTCTTAAGTTCGCGTATCAGGAGTTCAGTTCGTTCTTTGATCCCTAACATTCCTAGAAATGCACCCTGCTTCACTGGCCCATGAACCTCCACCCTTTTAGAAGACTTGATGGCTTGTTCTGCCAGAGCGGTAAAGTCCACATGCGCCGAAACGTCCACCTCACCGGGCCGGGAAAACGGTGAGCAAATCTGGTGCCTTAGGATTCCATGAAGTGAATTAGCAGGTACAGTGTCAGAAGTCCCATAGTCCATGATTAACGCAGCGCCGGCACCTGCCTCCCCAATCCTTTGTGATATCTTCGCCATGAGTCCTAATGATTCGGGTGAAATTTCTATTGCCGCATTCTTCAATTTTTCAAGGTCCTTATACCTCTGGGATATTGACGGAAGTAATACGGAGTGGGGGGTAGGAGCGTTAGCCAAGGTCAATGCGAATTCAGGAGTATTAGGTCTGGTCTCTAATTTCGATACCCCGTCCTTGGCTACGAATTGGCCCTTTCTAGGGGAAGTGCCTACTAGTATTTCCCGCCAACCGTCGTCCGTATTTGTGAAAGCGTGAATTGGAAGAGCATCGAAGAACTCGTGCGCAATGATGTAGGGAGTGCGATTCTTGTCCCGGGGAATGAAACTGAAGTCTTCATACCAGATAATGTTTGTCTTTGGTGAAACCTTGCTTTGACAGGCAAACCCATTTTCAACCTCTCTCATTTTGGCTTTCGGTTCACAGAGGAGGATCTTTTGAGCTTCGCGGAGCGAAGGGGAAGCTTCCACGAGGTATATCGCCTCAACTGAATCAGCCATAGTGTCAAAACGTAGCACAGCCTAATCCTACAATCAGTCCTACATCATTCATGACCCCAAGGTAGGGGCCCAGGGACCGAAGACATACTCTCCATAGGTCGCTCATCAGCGTTCCCCTCCCGGGCCCTAGTTCAATAATCTGGATCTTCTCCCCCGGGCGCCTTTGTCTCATCCATTCAGAAACAACCCATATCCCAATCAACTCCCCAAACACCTGAGAGATCTCGGGACTTGTGATAAAGTCCCCCTTCAGGCCAAATTGGTCTCCGACCCCGACCTGGCGCTCTGCGGTGTAATACCCACCAAGGTCAGAGACTAGGCATTGGCGCATGTAGGCCGCGAGGGTGATTGGACCCGTCGTCTGTGTATCGATTAGCATTGCGCGGGGGGGTTTCTGGGGGCATGGTAATGGTAGGCAGACCTCTATCGCTTCGGTGAGGTAGCGTGCTAACGGCGTTGAATATGATGGTTTGCCAGGGGCTCCCGGTGTTGGAGCTGCGGTGTGAATTCCATAGCAGCTGGTTGCGGAGTTGTACGGGTGCGGGTAGGGCTTCTGGAGGTGGAAGTGGGTCGAAAGAAGTCTCAATTGAGATTTTATTCGACACTTCATTGCTCAGCTGATTTTGGTCCTGCAGATGATTGGAGGTTTTGGCTGATCTGCTCAGAGTTCATTTCGCCAAGGCCGGAGAAACCTCATTTTATCTAATCGGATCTAATCGGTGGGATCTTCTCAACCTGAGTCATCAATTATCACCAACCTCCTGGGATGATGCTTGATGACGGATATTTGAAAGAGCAGGGCCGGTAATGGAATTAGCAGCTGATATACCCTTCGGTATGGCATAAATCGGAAGATTACAATATTACAATATAGGTGCCGCTCGGAATTGGTCGGTATATCCTCAGGAATCCCTTATTATTATGCTTAAGTATCCTGAGAACCACGATTTTTTGGCGGGTCTTATATTTAAAAACAGATCTACTAGGTGGACCCCACAACTTCTAGGAGAGCTCCCCTGGAGCCTGAAAGTGGGCCATTTGGTTACCTTTGTGGATATCACTCATACTTCTAAGCCCGGTATAATGGATCAAGTATTACGCTCCTAGTATTATCATCTCTGGTTTAACGGGATTCTCCATGTTTCGGAGGTTAAAAGCCCCTAGTCACTCCGGGATCCCTGCACCACACGGAGCGATTATAAAATAGAACTTTGATGAAACGGTAAGCATCTACTCATGGAGCCTACGCGAAAAGCTCTTACCAGTAACGCGGGTGGCATTGTCGAAGTACCCAAACACAGGGACCGGAAATTTGTGGGGCAAATTATCTACGTGCATCTGAGCCACCATACCGAATTCAGAGTCAATGATCCAGTGCCTCGTACCGGGTACTAGTACTAGCAGGTGAGGTTGGTAGTCTAATCAACATTACATTATCGCCGTCCGCGCCGGTGGTTAATCCTATGCCTCCGAAACCGGGGAGAATAACCTATTCTTCACCAGGCTTGCGCTGACAGGTACGGTTTCCCCCGTGGGATTGCAAACCGAACTGCATTGCCACCCTCCTACCAGCGAGATTTCTCAGTCCGCGCCCTCTCTCGAATTGAAGAACTAGCTGATGTGATTTGATAACTGTTGGTTTTTTAGACCTCGGAGCTGCGCAGCTCTTAGTGAGACGGATGAATTTGAAGATGCGTTACCCACATGATACTTAGGCTCGCTTCACGCTTCTTCATTGCCCTACGGCGAAACGGGGGCGGGGTATAAACGGATGGCTTACTAGCTAGGCTGTTCTATCTTGGCGTGAGCCAAACGCTGTCCTGTTCGGATGGTGCGGGTGGTGGGGGCCGATAGAAATACGGTAAGAACTGTGAAAGTAACCAGTCTCGCGCTGAGAGTATGGAGTTTCTTTTCCTAGTGAGATTTTGTAGGTGTGTAGTGTAGTTTAGAATCAGAAGTGCTGTTGCTGTGCCGCGTTGGAATGGTGTAACCTACCCTGGGGTATTGGTGTCGGTGGCCGTATCAGTCGCGAAGAGATTAACCGGGGCTGTGGGTGATTACTGTTCCTGTTCCGTGCTTACTGTTTTCATAGAAGTGGTTGCGCTCCTGCTGACGATGTCGCTGTGTTTGGGGCTGAGCAGGGTCGGTACTTAGTAGCCTATCTGGGTGGGTCTAGAATGGGTTACTGAGCCTACAGCAAGCTGCGGCAATCTCCTGATGGTTTGTTATTTGTAACGGCTTATACAGTGGGTGCAGAGACAGAGGTCATTTTGCCGTAAAAGGCTGGTCACTAACACGCATAGAATTAGCATATTGGATATTCAAGAGATAGAAAACCTGTGATCCGTCTCCGGAATATTAAATACATTTTGAATTCCGTACTGGGATGATCCTAGGCTAGGTTTGTCCAAGTGGTATAGTAATCAATTCAGCCAAACTTCACAAATTCAACTTACCCTATCATACATCCTACTGACAAGGGTTGGATATGGGAACCCCACGTCAAAAATCGGGAGCATCAGAATTCCATAGCCTCCCTACCTGGAACCGCTCCCTTGTAGGAGATCTAACGTGGTTCTTAGACACTGGCTAAGCACCGGTACCTTCAATGCGGGGTGGAACTTTGGGGAGGGGGAGGGGGGGCCGAGAGCTGGACGCTATTATTTACTGAATTCGATCCAGTTACACTCTCCTGGCTACCGGCTCAGCCGGTAAAATGCGCCGAGAGGGAAAACCTACCGTGGTTAGCTTAGGTTGCTAAAAGCGGGAGTAGAAAGCGGTGTACGGTTCCAAACCTCACTGCTGGGTGAAAACAGGTAGGCCCGATCTTATGTGCAGTTAGTTTCAAGGATACTGGGCAGGGTGGGAAAACTTGATCCAAGTGGCTGGTCGCCGAGGATTTGGGAAGTCGGTTTAGTGGCGGGATGCTGTGAGGGGTGGGAAGCCTAGTCGGTTTGCTTGTGCCCTTCTAGTGGGGTGCGAGTGAGCGGTTGTGATAGGAAGAGTGGTTGAGAGAGGGTGATAGTGGGCGCACAGAATAAATGGAGATTTGGCATCGATTCCTGCGGGCATAAAGGTTGTCTGGAAATTGATAAGCTGGCTTTTCCCTCCAAGATATCGCTCTCCTCTTGAGGGGATTTTGCTACTCCACCGGTAGATGCTGGCCCCAGAATTGGGCCCACCGGGCTCCTTTTCAACTCTGCATGAAGCAAGACAAAGGTAATTCTGTAGTCTCTAGTTGAGCGGAGACAGAGCCCAGAGTTAGACCGCTATAGTCCGAATTCGACACACATCATGTTACACACCCAAGATAGGCTGCTTAGAACCTTCCTTAGATTATCTTTGGAGCAGTTACAGATTTCAATATTGGGGATTGTGGAGCTGGCGGTTTTCGCGGGTATTTCCTATCACATTTCTAGGGATATTCGAGACAAACTGCATGTGCAGCTGGCGGATTTGCACATTCGACTCGGAGCTTTTTTGATGCTCAGCTCATATTTTATTTCTCCTTATTATGGAGCGAGAACAATGCCGTAACCGCTCACAAGGCTATTCCGTTGCTACGCTTAGCGATACCATAAGAATGGGAAAATATGCCCCTTCCTCATACAAATCTGTATTGGGTAGATCAAAGGTCCTTTCCTCACTGTTGTCGAGGTGCCATAGTACTGGACTTGAAACTTTGCATTCCCAACTCTAGATCATGTGAGTTTGGTTGGCGAAATTTGGTTCAAAGGGGCCTATTTTCTGGGTTAGGAATGCTGGGGATTCGGGCGTATCGACAGCCTTCAGCAAGCGGGCCTAGAATACTACCCTAAAGCGTGAAGTGGACCTAGCTAGGAGGGGGAATACTTTATTCATGCGGGACTTGTGCCCGAGGAGCCAAATTTTATATTGATGTTCAGTGATGGGAAAAACGATTCGCATACTGCACTCTGACTTCACTAGGGGCCCTAATCGGAACTGTGTGACAGCCCATGAAGATACTCTGGGGACGATGTTCTGATGTTTAAATGATCTCAGGCCTGGCTCTGATGACCCGTCGGGATTCCCGGGCCACGGTTCCTCTCTTAGTAGCGAACGCCTTGCCTGGGAATTATGTGTGCTAAGGAAATAAATTGTGCTATTCGAACCTTGATATTTTGGGAAAAAATCGGTCGGAAGAGATCCTGTGCTGGGCTCTTAGGGTCAAAGGCTCTAGAACCCTTTTAGTAAGAGGGTACATAAGGAAAGATGGAAATAGTAGAGTAGGATATGATGCTGCATCCGGGGGCGAAAAATTGAAGGGGTTTCAGGACACCTCGCATAATAATGGCTGATGTGTTCCGGCATCATAGTAAGTCTACTTCCCGTCTGATTGGAACTAGTTAGCTGAACCTGCTGCCTAAGTAGGTGGCACCTGTGAGGAGAGAGCCAAGAGCCTTTCGAAAACAGATGCTGCGGTTGAGAGACACAAAAACAAAAGTGCGTGTCTCGACGCTGTGCCGATCCTGAAGGATGTCAACCTTATTCACTCATTCCTTTAACCACCATACTATGTATCGCCTACGTTGGTTCCATATAGTACAATAAAAATTCTTGGCTTTGGGTCCTGCTAGGCCAAAAATATACCGTACATCTCCAGTAGCCTTTCTTCTGATGCATTAGGTTTGCGTGTATAGTGGTTTCAACTTGCTTTAAACCCTCTTAGGATATCGTTACAGAGAAGTGGCTTTACTGTGTTGTCTCACTGGTTAAACCGCCTACCATTTCCATCCCCATGCATCACTCAAATAGGGAGTCTTGGATTTTCTGCCAAAGGGCTCACACGAACACGGTACCAGGCAGGGCAATGAGGAGGTGATTGGAGAATCGAACCGGTGGGATATCAGGTAAGGTGTAGTCAGATATTCAGTATATTGCCGTTCTTAAATTATCCTATGGCTTGTCAGCCTTATTAGCATTGTGTTCAATAGACTGCCATACCCAACAGCCCCGCTGGGTTCAAAGAGGTGATAATGCAGTCAGAGCTGTGCTAGGTTTCCATGATTTGAGTTTCCTCCCCCCCGATCTTCCGTTTTCGGTTCAGGTGTCTTAACATTGTCGCATCACCACAGCTCGTTGGATGGGAGATGCTGCACCGCACCTTGGCCGTCTACCTGGATACCAGAGCTTGACCGGAATCTCGTATATAGCATCCGAGGATCCTACGGGTGAGCGGAAGGGAATCCCCTAGCACAGAGGCTAGACTAGCCACACTAAAAAGAAGGGACGGTATCCTAGGCTAACGACTGGAGGAGGTGGTGGAGGAGTTCCAACCCCGGTCAAACCAAAAAACTTGGTCGAGGGTTCAGGCAACATAATAAAAGCCCAGAGCCCTCGGCAGAACAGGAGACCTTGTGAGGGGGCGCTTTCGGGGTAACTGGCGATAAACTTCTACATCACAGGCTATCATATCAACTTCTTGATAAGCACTGTCTAGACATCATTGTTTCTTTGCTACATTTCCAATCCTCTACTCTCATTGCCTAAAATCAAATGGACCGTGCAAAGCGCCACAAACCGACCATAGAGGAATTCCGCCAGATGTGTGGGTTCCCTCCAGAACAGTGGATGATGACCTGGGAATTCCTCGCTGGCCGCCTGCACGAACCAAGGAACTCTGTTGGCCTTGGTGGCCCTCAGAAAGGTGGACTCCACTGGGATAGTTGGCTGGATACCTTCCTCGACGGGGGTATAGGAAAGGCCCTTTGGGGTGAGGGAACAAATAGAAAGTGGGCCTACCCAGAAGATCGAAAAGAGTGTGTGCTCCCCTGCCAGGAATCCGCCAAAATGCCATCAATTTCATGATATTTGACTGACGGGGTGTAGGATCCGGAAATTCCTAAGAGAAATCATGTCAGCTCTTGCGGTCCGTGAGCGGAGGTTCCTATCGAAGAGAGAGGGCTCGGGGAACTCTCCAGGTGTATCCAAAGACCAATATCTCAGTCGCGAGTCCTCTGTTGACAGCTCATTCTTCGGAAGCTACTCAGCAGACAACCAGGGCTCCGAAATCCACCCACTGCCCGGTTCAAGGAGCTCTCCACTAATAGCCCCCCGAAACTCTCCACTGCTATTACCCGCAGAAGAACTTGCTCACCTAAACCAAGCTATGAAGCGATCGAGTCCGGAATTCCCGCCGGACTACAAGCGACCACGCATTAGCAATACTGGGGAGAAACTCTCCTCAATGATGAGATTCCAGGAAGCCCGCCCGCTGCCCATGCCCCACCACGGCTCACCGGCGGGCGTAAACCCCCTTCAACCTTGCTCACCCCCAATAAGTATTTCAAGCCCTCAGCCTGTGTACACCTCCCACCCATCTCCCTCTGCCGCTTCGAGCTCCCCGGACTTGGTATTTAAAACTCGTCTTGTGGGGTCCACGAAGACCAAATTTATCCATGCGTCGGATGTTCCTACGTTAGGACGGTTCCTGGAGGCTGTCGCTTCTAAATGGCGGCTGGATGCAGAGAAGTATCACATTCGCAGTGTGATGCTGAGGGTCGCTGGCGAGGTTTATGATATTGATCCTGAAGACGAACGGGATTGGGATCCTATGATGAAGATTGCTAGGGGTAGTGGCGGAATAGCTGAAGTTGTTGTCGAGATTTCATGATTTTTCTCATTTACTCTCTTCTTGTTACTATGTTTGGAGTTGTGGATGGCAAGGAGTTTGGATTAGAAGGCTTTGTTGTTATTCTGCCTCTTTGGCAATTATATCCCCTCTTTAGTTTCGTAGTCTTCTACTATTTAGGGTGTTATACTCGAGAAGGAAACGTCTTCATATTAGCAAAATCTAAACTCCCTTTGTAGCCTGTGACTTGTGTTATATACTTTCCCCCCCACAATTGCTCATTAGCGATCCTTCTTTGGTAGGAGTTTGGTCCCTAAAAGCTCTGAGGTTCGGGATATATTCTATTCAGTACCAAATATTTTCGAATAAACTATAGTTAGTCTCGATTGTTTTCTGCTCTGGGTGAAAGCTTTATTGGTCCAAATCCGGGAAAGACCTATTTATGAAAAGCTAAGAGCTTACATTCTCTATCATACATCCAATTAACCACTGTGTACTCGCGCGGCCGAACTAAAGCGGGACCCATTGTATGGAAATTTCCACCTTAACTTAGGTGCCCGGCTTCGTCCTGGTCGCAGGAATATGCTACAGGCACCATGAATGCCTCAATCATCACTCTCCCCTGCAAATATGGTAGATAGGGTAGCCTTGGGTGCGGTAAACGGGCTGTAATCAAGCTATCCTATCATCGTTTATTAGAATATGGGTCTCTCTACTGTATTGTTGTATGATAAAAATAATTGGGCACTAATCAGGTTCGGATGTTCCGAAAGAACTTTTAACCCAGCAAATGAGGCTTGGGTGCTCGGCCAAAGTTTGGGGAGATGCCCAGGTTCCTGGTAAAACATTACAGTGGTGAGGCTTCCCGCAACTCGCTAGAAGGGTGTCGTCATTTGTGTTAACCTAGTCCCCACTGTACCGCTGTGCTCGCTTTTTTCCAAGAGAAAGAGGAATGATATTGCCACCGTGGGGGCAGTGTGCTCGAGTATTATCCTCTTCATTGCGCAGAATATTTGTTCTCAATAACCCAAGAGCAATATTTGCCGTAGTGGGCTTGGATATCAACGCCCCGCTCTGGAATAGCTAGGCGGGTAAACTCTAGGGGGTGAGCAGGTAGTTCTCTGGCCGGGATGTCATGTTTACCCGCTGTTTAGCACATGGTTGCCCGGCTGCCGCACCCGCAACCTCTCGTTAACCTACTCACTGCTTACGCTAAGCAAGCAGGGCAAGTAAGCGACCCGGATGGAAAATTGCCCGCCCCGTGCCGGGGCCTGCACTTCTATCCTGCTTCTTGGAAAGCTTAAAGGTTAATTGTTCCCAACACCCGTCAACTAAGCTATGCTGGATCCGGAGCTCAGCCAAAGAATTGTCGAGCACCCAGCTAAATTTACATAGCTCCGCAGAAGGGAGGGCTCAACTGAAATGTTTACTCGAGTACTGTAAATTAGGAGCCATTGTTACACTGGAGAAGACAGTCTGCTCTCACGCCGGAAATATCACAGATTTTGGGATCCCGCTGTATAGAATAAAGTATCTAACTTTTGGGTGCATAGTCAGCAAAGCTCAGCGAGGTGCAAGTATATAAGGTACGCCAACAAACGCATCATATGCCCCCGGAGCGCGGAGACGCTCTGCCAGGCCCCCCCCCCTCCTGATCTAGCGGTAAATCGTTAGCTTTGTTATCGGTTTTTTATGCATGAACGCCTTGCGTGGAAAGTTAATCGCCTTGTTCTGTTCCTGCCCACAGGAGCGCATATCTCTCATAATAAATCAAAGCTCATATCAGGGCAACAGAAAGTAATTCTGAAGCAGGCAACTAAGAAAGGATTAATAACCGGCCTTACTTGCGCGGTTGGGCGCCACTACTGAGTTTGGAGTTTTCGGGCATAGTTATAAGTCCCTGGTTATGGCGGATATCCAATCTGCCGTCATTACCCTCAGGGTGCCAGTGCTACGGGGTCATCACGCCGCAATGCGGAGTACTGTACCGGTAGCGCGGATTACATAGCCAATCTGCCGGGTGATCATTCTAGGAATTATGCACTTCCTACTCCACTAATGGTACCTTACACCACGTATTACTGAAGGGGAAATATAATGCCTCTTATATAACTCCTAATGCTTGGGGGTATCAAGGGAGAATGCGAGAATCGATGCTAGTGGCCTACCCGTCGATTTTCGTCCTATAAACTGAGAAATATTTCTACAACCATAAGTCGTCCCACCTGTAGTGAATCGGAGAATAAACTTCGATTGCACAAAACCTCCACGTTTAGTCTATCATGCCCATTGACAAAAGCCCAAAAAACTGACCGCCCGGAGCAGCTTTGGGTTGGGCGGTGGAGTCAAGGCAGTCTGGACAAATACTGGTATGGCGTGGGCACCGTCTTTGTCGCTTCTGCATACCATGAGGATACTAAAGCAAGACAGCGTGCTATCCCCATAGCAGCATAATTCACCTCACCCTTCCTTTCCACAACAGCGCTTTGCAGAGTCGGTCACTGCACCAGAGCATGGTTTAAAGTACTATGAGATCTACCCGGGACAAGGCTGGAACGACAGCCTCTTAAGAGTTTTTCGGTACCTCTAATATCCCTTATTGGATTTCCCAGCTAAGGTCATAGTTTTTTCTGCAATGTTGGCTAAATATAAGTGATTTTTGTGGCAGAACATATCCATCACGGATGGGAGGTGCTCTGCGGAGTCTCAGCAACCACGAAAATACACACCATACCACCAACTCCTATCGATTATGCAAACTGTCATTGATGCAAGTTGCTTAGAAGATCTCTTGAAAAGGCCAGGCTTACTGGGGCGAGTGATCAAGGTAGGTTGGGATCTTGTCGGGTGGTTGGGTTTGCCGGCTTCGGGATCATATTAATATGCGTGGCTAACAATGACCTACACGTCCCTGGCATGAATGGACCGAACAATCACCACGTCTCTTGCAACCACAGCGATTGAAATTTCAACTCAGTTGACTTGTCATATTTTTGGTTTTGACCAATCCGATTCCTTGGACCCCTCTTCACGAAGGCTTCAAGTCTTTAGTTTAAGAGCATCCTACTCTTACTCTAATTTCATCACTGGAAGATAGATTTATCTCTTCCATCGTATTTTATTTCACCTTTATTTATCCATCACTGTCCGATATCGATTAAGATGGCTAAGCGAGGTGTTACGACGTTTTCGGCAACTCAGGTTGCTAAACAGGGGTTGGCTGTTTCGGCAGCATTGTTAAAGATGGCGGACCTGGAGAAGGAGGTATCGCGGTTGAGGCACCATGTTTCTGTTCTTTCGAGGAGGAATCATGGTCTTCAGAAAGAGTTGGACGGGTTACGGGTTCTGGGTGAGGGGGTGGCTTCGAATAAGGAGCCTGAGCCGCAAGTGGTGGCTGAGCCCCCCGAGCCTGTTGTGGATAGTGAGGTGGCGCCTAGTGTGGCGTCGGATGATGTGGCGAGTGTTGTGGTGGTGCCTGAGGCAAAGCCGGCCGTGGCTGAGTCAAGAGTGGCGTTTGAGATGAGTGGCCCGGAGGTGGCAATGGTGAGGCTGCCGAAGGGTAAGAAGAGGAGGTTGACCATGGGGGGTGATGGGGATGAGAGTGGGGATGATTCCGATGTGATGACGGTAGTCCCGGAGGTTGGTAATAGAGAGATGATGGTGGTCCCGGTGGGGCCCCGTGGTTATGGGGGGAGAGCAGTGGTGCCTACTGGGCCTAGGCGGAGGGGTGAGTCTAGTCCCAGGGAGGCAGGATATGTGAGGAGGGAGTACTGGTTTGTGGACCGGAGCTTGATTGGGGAGCGCAATGGGATGGTAGGGGATTCCTACCGTACCAGAGGGAATTTTGCCCATGCGCCGGTGAGTGGATTGAGGGGCGGATTTGTGGGGAGGGGTAATAGACCGTATCGTTGATTGTTGACCGGGGTCAGGAGGGGCTTAGGATTCGCAGCGGGCGGAGATCGTGGGCGCTAAAGACTCACATGAATAGGCTCGGGGCTTGCATGTATTTCGGCGGTCTGTACAGGAGGGGTTGGGTTTATGGTCGGTGATTGGAGAGTAGTGTGGTTTTTTTTATTTTTTGTTTTGTGTTTTTTTTGGGGGTGGGGTTAGTTAAATTAGTCGATGGGGGAAAGGGCGAGCAGCTGGTACAGGTCCACCTCACCCGTTAAGCGTGCTGAGGCATTTGATTGCGGGAAAAGATGGGTTCGGGTCGACGGCCGGGTATGCGGGTTGATGTATGTCTCCTGTTATTGCACCGCTCGGGAGGATGTTGTTGAGGTTGATGATGGGGGGATGATGTGTAGTTTAGTTATTTGTTGGTGACCGGGTGGATGAGAGGTGGGCCATAAGCTTTAGAGTAGCATGAGCGCCCCAATAGGAAAAAGTTTATAAAAAAAAATTTAAAAAAATGGACCGAACACCGCCGGGGTCACGGGAGCTGAAAATCCTTTGCCAAGGAGCCCCTGGTGTTCGGTCCATTCATGCCAGGGACGTGTACAAAGGATTTCACTAGTGCTATAAGATTGCTATTACCAAGACCCGACCACAATGCCTCTCTAGGAAGACTTTGCCGACAGGGCTATAGTCGTGGGTTATAAGAGTTACTGTGCTGGAGGCAGCTAGTCATCATGGGCGATTCTAGTCTAGATACTCACGGCAGACTCTTTACTACTGTAGACCTTAAAGATAGCAGTTCTATCTTGCAGTATTTTATGAAGGCATAGTACCGAGAGGTACCTGTGGGTCAATTCTTGTGCCAAGCCAGAACCTTTTCGGTTGTGATTGCTGGTACCGCGGGGTATCAAATTAGCGCGAACACTTGGACCTAGCAACCAAGTACCCCAGCTTAATACCAGCAATAATAATTTGGGCAACCTCAACGACAGGAGATAAAATACACCTAGCCTTACTCCCAGAGTGAAACCGCACTGCTGTAAGGGTGGGGAATTGGCTGTATCATTTAGGTCTGGTGGCTATCGAAGGAAATACATTCACCGATTTTCAGCTGTGGTGCAGCGGTATCATACATGCCTTCGCGCCAATTTGTCACCCCGCGGCACTCGAGTATTCGAAAAGGGCAACTAGATTCCGCTTAATAATCATGCCTCGGCACACCGAGGAGTCAGTTTTTCGTTTACTCTATATGGCAACCGGGATAAAGATTGTCCCTGGGTTGACTCCCCGCCAAATGTCGTGAGGATTCCTTAGACCGCGGAGACCATGACCCAGGAGCAAGTATTCCGTCAACCCATGATCAATTAATTATGATACAACTCCTTCGACGCTTCGCTTCTCTAAGTGCCCTCACAAGTATACTTCTACCCCCCTGCTCCTCTAAGCAAAAGGCCTCCAGCTTATCCACTCTTCTGACAAATCCTCATGAGCAGAAATAACTTCTACGATGACCACCCCACTGCCAGCGACCAAGCCCCCCCTAACACTCTACACCTCCATCGCCTCAATCCGGCAATGGCGCCGCCAGCGGGCAAACCAGCGCAACAGTGTAGCCATGATACCAACGATGGGGGCCCTGCACGCCGGGCACATTTCCCTGATCCGCTCAGCAGCCCAGACCCACGACAGCCTGGTGATCAGCGTATTCGTCAACCCTGCGCAATTTGCCCCGCATGAGGACCTCTCACGGTACCCGCGTACCCTCACCACAGACATTGAGCAACTAGAAGCTCTAAACACGGAGTTATCATCCCCGGAGTCCTCCTCAAAAGGGAGGATCGAAGCTCTTTTCGTGCCCTCGGTGCCGGAAATGTACCCCTCCGGCATTCCCCTGCAACAGGAACTGCAGAAAGGAGCATTCGTGACCGTCACGCCGCTGTCCAGCCGTCTGGAGGGCGTCACGCGCCCCCACTTTTTCCGTGGCGTGGCGACCGTCTGTATGAAGCTTTTCAATATCGTCCAGCCGGACGAGGTGTATTTTGGGCAGAAGGATGTCCAGCAAACGGTCGTGCTGAAGTGGATGGTTAGCGACTTGCATGTTCCTACGAAGATCCGGGTCGAGGATACGGTCAGGGAAGAGGACGGACTAGCCATGAGCTCTAGGAATGTATATCTTGGCGAGAAGAGGCGGAGCTTTGCAGCGTGCCTATACAAGGCTCTTAAAGCTTCGGAGGAAGCATATCTTCAGGAAGTAGCCAAGGGAGCTACGGTCATCCCGAGAGGGATTCTTACAGGACCTGCTGAGAAGGTACTCAGAGAGGCTGGAAGTGATGAGGTTAAAACTGAGACTGAGTACTTTAGCGTTGCATGCCCGAAGGAGTTGGAGGAGTTAGAGCAGGTTGATGTTAATGTAGGCGCGGTACTAAGTGGGGCTGTCAGGATGTTACCAACACAAGAAAATGAGGGGCCAGTTAGGATTATTGATAATATAATTCTGAAGGGTAAAGCAGAGGCCGGTACACAGGGGGAGTGGGCACCGCAGGATTTGGGGACTGTAGTCTACATTTAAGATAAGCAAGAAAATGTTTTTTTTTTCAGCGCTAATGGAGTCATAGGGAGTCACTCGGTAGGCTCATAACTAGGCAGCAAACAGTGAATCTGAGATTTCAGCTCGCGACACCTGACTCGAAGGTCGGACGCAATTCCCTAAGTTAGGCCGCGGCGGGCCATAGATGTTGCGTAGTGGTACTCTTCTGTTGTACGATTGTCGGCGCATGGGCGCCTGACGACTTCAGCTGTATATCTTTAATCTACGACCCCTTCTAGATTCTGTTTTGCTCACAGCCGGACCTAATTTACCCCTTTTCTTTTGCTTCTTGTGTTCCGGTTGTAATTACTCTTTCGGACACCAAGGGATTTTGCCGTTAGCAATCGGTGGTCGGTGTTCATACTTTCTCTTGGAAGAATTCACCTGCTCTCACTATCCCTTCAAAGTATAATAGAATGACACCGTTATCCGAACTCGCTTTATAGTAGGATAAGTACTTGCTCCCAAGGTAACATTATGTGAAATACCTAGCTGGCGTAGCGGTTAATGTCAAGAACCAATTGACCTCTTTGCAATTAGCAGGAGCCTAGGGGTTTAATACCACTCACAATGAGTTATTATTGAACAATCCATCACATAGAACAGGAAGCTTAAGGAAGCCTGTCCTATGGGAACTAGGAGACCGAAGACCCTAGCCTTCCTTAATAAGGCTGCAGGGAAAATCAGACCTGCTGCGAGGTGTCAGAATCCGACTCTGGACCGCAGACCCGCGATCGGCGGGGTAGCAGCAGAAAAGGAGAAGAGTTAAGAAGAGAAGCTTTTGCATCTTTTAGTTTGTAACTGCGGCTGTAAGCTCTGAATGCTACACTCTACAGACTCACTAATACGAAAACAATAGAAAAAGTCTGTAAGACTGGCCCTTTACGATTGAGCGACCCACCCATTGATTGGTCGTCTTGTAAGTTTAATACACCCTCCTTAAGAAGTTGTTGTGAATAGTTACTACCAACTTGGTAGAAGATGCAAGATCTACGGAGCCTGTCGCGGCTAAACCTCTATGATGCTGCGATACAAATAATACAAATATAATAACCTAGTCACGATGATGCGAAAATTAACCCCGGATACCAAAATATAATTGGGAGCCCAGAAAGGAAATCGGGGGACAGGAGGGTTCGGAAAGTTAGCTAAACGATGAAAAGAGGTAAAAGAAGTAAAACCCAGTTAAACTTGGAGGGAAAAAACTCCAACTTTCCGATCTACTGTAGGGAGCCCTAGATTGTGACAGAATACCCCCAAAACTCATCTCCCAAGTTTCTAGCAGAGAGCCTTGCAATCGGGAATTGGGGTTTGCGGTTTGTGTGGTCATGGGAAACTGTTTTCCTGTATAGGCGGGGAATCACATCTCACGTTTGGTTTTCCGGATGGCAGTTATCTAAACTTCGTTTTGTCTTTACAGCTAGTATTTCGCCCACAGGGACTAACTTAAGAAGAGATACCGAACTAAGATGGATGGGCTCAAATATCGGGCGGAGTGTAATCCATATACCGCCTGGGTCTACGGTGTCGCCCCGGCCTTAACTTGTCCATGAATAATAGTGTAATATTTTTATGGGAGGAAACATGCTCAGTAATGGCCAATTCTTGCGCAATCGGGGACTTCAAGACAAGATCGCTGCTGACTAATCACATGTATCCACCCGAGCAAACCTTGTTTTTTTCCCCTGTCCTTCCCCGACCAGTAAGACAGCCTAAAAGCCACCCTCACTAACCTCTTATCTTCAAAAAAACCCCTCCTCCACTCCACCAACCCCGCCACATCAATAATTCACGAAACAAAAAAGAACTCTTCGAACACCCGTCACATAAGAACGAAAACCTAACGAAATGGGCTGGTTCTGGGCAGAGCAAGAACAAAAGCCCACCCCTAGGGTCAGGCCCGGACCTCCCCCGAACCACCCCATGTCCGGATCCCCACCGGTAATTCTTCTGGCCCCCCTCTCCTCCTTTCCGCTTTCAAAATATCAAAATTAACAGAATGTTGTACAGCCCTCATGCCCAATGCACAAATCCACTCCATCGGACATCTCTGGGAACCTCCGCAGCAGGGGCAGCAACGCCACCTCGGACAACGACATCAGCCCCTTAAATCTAATGTTCAGCAGCCTCCCGCAGTCACACACCCCGGGACAAAAAACCCATCTACCAACGGAACGCGAGACCTCCAGCATCCCCCGCGGGGACTCTGGGTTGTGGGAGTACCCCTCCCCGCAACAGATGTACAATGCGATGCGCCGGAAGGGCTATGACGATACGCCCGAGGACGCAGTGGAGAGTATGGTTGCCGTGCACAACTTCCTGAACGAGGGCGCGTGGGGCGAGATCGTGGGGTGGGAGAGGCGCTTCGGCGGTGGGGTGCTGAGTGCCCTGCTGGATGCGAGCGAGGGGGACGAGGCTGCCGAGAGAGTGAATGAGAGGGAGCGGGAGGGGTTCCCGAGGTTGGTTAGATTTCAAGGAAAGAGCCGGGAGATGACGCCTAAGGCGAGAATGTTCCAGGCTCTTGGGAGGATCTACCCAGAGAAGTTTGGGTAGGTTTTCTTGATTAACTGATTGGCCTGAATGGTGGGCGGCGGGTTACTGATGGTACATGTGTATTTTAGGGGACCTCCACCGTTCGATAGACATGATTGGTACGTACTTCGACAGGGCGGGAGGGAAGTTCGCTACGTTATTGATTATTACTCTGCGCCACCTGAGCCTACCGGTGAGCCGGTTTTTTACCTAGATGTCAGACCCGCCATCGATAGGCCAAGCGCTATCCTCGAGAGAGTTATGGTGTGGGGAGGAGATCTATGGGAACAAGCTAGCGGAGCAGACGTCAGAAGGGCTGCAGCAGAAAAGGCTAGGAGGGACTCTTCTTGACGGGTTTGTTCATTTTCAATTAATTAATTAATCGGCTTGGAAGGAGGGGTTTTTTCTCTCTTTTTCTTTTTCCCTTTCTCTCATTCGTTGTTTTCTTTTACCTATTTCAGTACTTCCTGCGTTGGCGGGTTTTTCATATTCGACGAAATCTCTGCTCCATTGAGTTTCACCACCTCTCCATTTCACCTGAGTTGGTTTCGCCCGATTTACAAAGTTCTATTCCGAACTCCCTTAGCCCTTGCATATCACCAGAAATCATTGTTTGTTCAAGGCTCAAGTGGAGTCTTCCTCTATTTGGTTTTCTTCCTTTTTTCTTTTGAGCGGGGGAACAATAACGTATCAAGTCTCCATTCAATTGATAAAATTGATGCTGCGTGCACTCAACCAACTACCTATGAATAACCACTATACAAACTTACACCAACACTGTAATCTCGTTAGAGATCTTTCCGCCCACCGCCACCACTGAACACATCAGAATCTACCGCTGTAGAGTACTCCCCACCATAATGCCGAACCGGATACCCCACTGGACCGTACAAAATCTGTGACATCTTCGAATCATGATAGAATATCACCCTTTGATCTAGAAACGTTAATATTGCCGATGGGTATTTGTGAAAACAAGGATTCCAATGGAAGTGGGAATATAACCGTTTTCCTGTTAGATACACTGGTATCCGCGTTGCCCCCATGCCTCGTTGTGCTAGATGAAGTTTGGCTATCCAGAGAGCCAGACTCAGGTCCGAGTGTATCATGAAAATACCCCATCTACCAAATTAGCTAATTCCTTGTCTTGGCTGAAGAGAAATAAAATAAAATCTCACATCATCATATGTCTGGAGAGGGTGAACTTCAAACACTGTCTCCAAAGAGCTAATCGTAAATACAGGAAAGCAAATATCCCGATAACAGTAACCTCTCTACCCCGACATCACAATTGTCTGAGGATTGCTCCTCGACAAGGGGCCAGGGTAGAGAGGCCACAACCACCGGACAACCAGAATGCCCTATAACTCATCTCAATACTCTATCAGTATCCTCTCTATTACGTGCGGGAATCATTAAATATAACTCACCAGGGATCTTTGAAATGTCGTTAATGAGCTCTTAGAGCTCTGACCAATATCAGTTGAGACTTGATGAGTAAGTTTGGTTGGATAATTAACTCTCTTCATTCTGTCTATATTAGTACACATGTTGAGATAAGTTAAATAGCTGAAGAGAAGGGACAAACCGTAGGACTTTGTAGAATATATGGGTGTTAATGCTAACGAAGCATTCCAACTGGTGTTCTGTAGATATATGCAAAAATAAAAATAACCCGAGCACTCGTTGGGGGCCATCCCCAAAAAGGAGTCTAGCTGTATTGACAGCCAAGCCTCCTGGTTGGGTGGCAACCCCAACGAGCCAAGGGATAAATAAGGATGGAATGATTGTTTGTGTTGAATAGTGATTTTTGCGGTGATGATATTGATGATAATAATTGATCAGAAGTAAAGTTGCATGTGAAGAGGTGGTGTTGGTGGGGGAGAGTAAGTTTTCCAGATTGTAAAATGTGGTGAGGTGAATGATTTGTGGATACCCGGGCCAGCCCAAGAAGCATCCAAAAGGTGTATGGGCTTTCCATTTTGGCCGTGTCTTGAGCAGAGCGTCTGTGTTGCTTGCGGTGGTGGTGGTGGTGGTGGCAGATGGGAGAAGGGATGGAGCACGAGAGCAGTCTTTTATAGAAGAACTCGTCCCTTATCCGATGCCACCGGTGCAGATAAGGGTCTTGCTTTGTATACTCTTCTGCCCAAGGGGTTTCGTCGTGGGGTTTCCCCCAGGATTCTTCTCAGGGTTTCTCCTTTATAGGAGAGGTACTTTGTAAGGGCTTTATTATGTTAGGGTTCTAAAAAGTACGAATTGTAGGTGGCCCAGAGATTCTCGTATTCTCTACCATCTAGCCTGGGTAAATTTTACATGGTGAGTAACCGAATCCTTCAAGGGCTTTGAAAACAATCAATTAGCTACCTCGACCCCCGGGCTGTCAAACTGATGAGCCAGACTAAACATTGCCAGGAGAACACGTGCTGATTAGTCCTTCGGAGCGTGCTAGAAACCATGCTACAAAGCACCTCGAGGTCCTTAGCTTTCTCTCTCTCTATCCGGATCACCAGCTAATGCCTATGTGTAGAGTCGGCATTGCCTCCCCCAGCCTTGGGATGTATAGGTGGACCGGTACAAGTAAACAAAAATCTTGATCGAATCATAACTATGTCGGAGGAAAGAGGACCATAGTACAGATTATATCTGTGTGTAATATATGTGGCAAAGGCTTGTCTTTGACTCAAAGGAAGTCAATTGCAGCTGTTGATGCTGGCCCTTTCGGTCGGTTCTATAGTGGAGATGGATGGTGGTCGGTGGCCAAGCTATCAAAACTAAGTGCACAAGAATGGACACAAACAGGCCACACTAGACACTTTCAGCAGATCCCTGTTTTGAGTTCGAATTCGAGTTCGAAAAATGATAGGCACAACTTTGAGGATACTCGGACAAGTGCCCAGATGATACCAGCCATAAATTGAGTTAGCTTAGAAGTTTGGCACCAGATCAGGTATGCTATGCTATGATTTCTTGAGGATCACATCTATCTTGGTACTGAACTAATATATTTATGGAATATCATTACTTGGCAATTTTGGAAACGTCGCTAGACGTGTCTATCGTTTTTCGAACTCGAATTCGAACTGAAAAACAGGGATCTGCCGAAAGTGTCTAATTCCCAGAAAGAAACTATCAAATTTATAATCCTAATTTCGAGCAGAAAAGCGCCATCCCAACGGAAACTCTCCCCCGCCCTACAGTTCTGGCTGGCGAGCCTTGGGTGGTGGCAACGAAAACGGAATGGTACCGCCTCCAAAATGTCAATGGCATACTGTAAGTGAGTCTCTTATATAATGTATAACCTGAGGGTATTCACTGGGCGAGCAGCCCATCCTTCTCCTCCTCTTCCTTTTTGTGGTACCAGATGTCCCGATATCGGGGGGTGGCTTGTCCAACTACCATAAAGTTCAGCACCCCCCTCCGTCCCTTAGTGTCTGACACCAAGATAAACCTCGGGTCCCAATAATGTTTAAGGGCAAACACCGACGCATGATCGTCCTCAACAAACCCTAGAATGACCATCTCACGGGTTGGAAATGATCCATCTGCAGGTAATTTTCAACCCCGTGACCATCATCTAAATTCGATGATTCCCGTTCCGGCATATCCAAGCATAACGAACCGAATTGGCACAAACTATGAAAGATAGAGTAACAGAGATCCCCACCACACCACACCACCCACCTCTTATTCAACGGGCCCTTTTATTTTATTTTTCTTCTTTCGCAAAAATTGAACTTGACAACAAAAAAGCATATTTGTTGTCCTTACAGTGCTTACTGCACAGGATCGAGGGCCGATCAGTAATTACCGAATTGATCATTGAACACTTTCCTCGAGATAGGTAAATTGATTTCGGGCGGGGATTGAACCGATGCGATGCGACCACCATCGAGCGACCGTGACAGTCACCATCATACGCCCCCATCATCCCGATGAACAGCTCAAATATAGTTACACTTTCTTTGGCGGAACTAATATAAACCTCAGGCAGATCGCTGGCAGTTGCGAAATACCGGTAGTGATACGGCATTATGCTTGCACGAGCATTCCATGCGAGATGGTTCAACCGCTTCAGCGTAGATAAGAGGTGGGGGAAGAAAAGACGAGGTGAGCGTGGGTTGAAGCTGCATGATGATTTGATGTTTTTTATTTGGGTAGAAAGGGGGGGGGGCTCGGGCAGCGAGGTTAACCGATCCACCCCAGAAAACCGAGCCTCTAGCCTGCTCATGAGATTTGGATCTTGGCCCTCCACTCTCAACACTTTGAACGAGAAGAGCCTTGTGGCTCACGGTTACGGTACTTGCACCTTCCTGCTTTCGTACCATCGTATTAACTCACTGATCAGATGGCGCCTTGGCGGGGTTTGATCGCCCGGAATGTGCGAACTGATCGTAGGTTAACAATGGCAGGGACTGCCCAACAGGAGTTAACACAACCTTCCCACTGACGCCTCTTTTTTTCAGCATTAGGCTGTCAAGACCTTTTTTTTCGCTGGGTGGAGACTAGGGCCCCGCACGGAGATGCAGGGGTGGGAATCCATTAACAGGAGCAGAGAGGGACTCTTTGGGTGTTTAACCTTGAATAATTGCTCCGCAATTTCTGGCCGGACCTTACACGAGATATCATACTATACGATTTTCCATCTTGGCTTTAAGAGGTGGGAAGGCTTTCGGGGTTAGGGCATGTAGGCACTCTACGCGGACCCAGCACGCTGCGACGACCGGACAGACCGTTCAACGGAAAACCAGCGGGTCGGGTGGAAAACACCTTATTACCTTCTCTTGGTGACGCAGGGAGAGTACATAAACTTTAGCAATTTGGTGGGGTTATCCCATATTGCTTTTCCCGGGTGAAGTCCCCGGGAGAGAGATATATTTGACCGCTGGTGTAATGGATGTGTGTGGGCATGACAGATGGTTGGGTTGGACGGATGGTGCTAGATCATGTTTGGTGGATGGTTGGGTCTTGGTGGGGGGAAGGTAAGGTTGTAAAGGAGATAAGGCCATGTTTACGAAACCTAAATATCAAACATCTTGTTCTCAACCATTTCGCCCTCTCCCTTTTTTAATTGGTGGGCTCGGCGCACTAGCGGTGATATTTAAGATGGCCTCCCTTCCCCACTTCAAGTCTATCATTCGCAATAACACCCATCAATCCATATATATATAGACAATTCTATGGCCGATACGCCCTCAACCATTTCCACGATCCTCTCCAACGACCTCCTCCTCTCCATCGCACCTTATTTACACCCCAAGGATATATCCGCGCTATCGCTCACCAACAAACTCATCAACAATTTACTCGCTAGCGCACAGGGGGTATACAGGCATATCGACCTTTCCCAAGAGAAGAAAAAGTTTCAAGATGTCCAAAAGTTGGTCAGCCCTACCATCCTATCGGCCACACGAACCTTGGTCCTGGACTTCAGCCTCGTGACGGTCCCCCAACTAGAATCGATCCTCTACTCATCGAACATTACTCTCCTCTCCATCCGGGGATGTAAGGGAATTGATGAACGCGCGCTTATGGCCCACTTGTCGTCCGAGCGCAGCACCAAACTACGAGGAATCTACTACTTCACTAACCCCGCTCCAACAACCGGCCGCTTCGTGCAGAAGTCCGTAATAAAATCATCCAACGAATGGGCGTTGGTGATTTCCAACTGTAAGGACATCTGTTTTGATACGAGGGCCTGTCGTGGATCGAAGCATCGAACCGACGAGGCTGGCTACATCGAGCCCCGGATCTCCGAGATCAAGCTAGAGGGCAGATGTTCCGGCTGCGGAATTATTCCAACTAGCGAGGGACTGCCGGATGTACTTGTCGCCCCGGCGCCGCTACACTCATCGACCATCAAGGTGGCATGTAAAGGCGCAGATGGAAACCCCACCGCAGATGTACTCCGCTGCGAAATGTGTGTTCGTGAGCGCTGGTGTGAAGGGTGCGGGCAATGGTGGTGTGAGGATTGCGCTACCGAAAAGGTTAGTACAAGTAACCCCTCCCCCCACAAACATACGTAATACTATAACCCCGCTTTTTAAGAAAATAAAACTCACTGATCATAGAGACGGGTTACTCGAACATGCTTCGAATGCGGGTTCCAGTGTGGGGAGTGTACCGCCGCAGCGAGCCGTATCTGCCAAAGTTGCAAAGGTGGATATTGCATCGCACAGTAATTCTCCCCCCCTCTATTATCCAATCTGCGACATTCCACTAATTGTGAGAATAGCAACGAAGGAGCGGACGACATCCAGTGTGAATGGTGCAACGCTTCGTCTGCTCGACGGGGCGCTTCAGCCACCGCCTCGAACGCCTTCTTGACCTCTGCCGCGGCGTCCTACTATACCATGATCCAGCAAGCCAGACCAGCGAACACGTTCGTTAAGGCTCATGCGGGAGCAAGCTATAGAGGGGGCGTGGGTGGAAGAAATTTCCAAAACGAAACGATTGCTCGACGGAGGGCTCTCATGAATAATTAATTATAATAGCGGTGGGCGTTTTTTTAGATAGATATTCTATCGAGACGGGAGCCCATTTTGTGGACACGGTGTAAATATCACTCCTCTTCACTACCCTTGTCAATTATTATTTTATTACTGCACTGCCTCGCCCCCGTCCGTCAACTGCAATGTCAATATAAACCATTTGTGTGTTCCTTGATTTTTGGGAGTTTTGTGAGAGATAGATACAGTGGATGCGGCGGATAAATCAAGTCAGGGTATGTTGCCTCAAACACATTGATCTCTCCCGCCTGGGTTGAAATGTACGAGTACACCACATTTCGAGTATACCTTATCCGATATCATGTTCACGAGGCCTGTTACCGGCACCGAATTCTGAAGCGCAGTATCACCGCATGATTGTCGAGTATCACAGCCGGAGCCATCCATCCATCCTCTTACGCTAGGCCGAGGAATTCCGTCTCCAACCTAACCCATCATTATTATTATTAACCACATCCCACACCCTCCACGAATAACCCACCAACTCCTCCCGCCCCCTCTAACAGCTTCCCAATATCCAAGAAATAAGGAAGGAAGAGATTCCAACTACCGTGATACCGTGATACCGTAAAATCTAGTGAAACCTACCACTCGAGTGTCTGCCACCCCTGTAATCTCCCGCTTCTGAGACAAAAAAAAGCTCCTGAAAAGTATTAGCGTTCCCCCCGACACAGCGCACTATCAGCCCTTGGGTTTGTTGGATCTCATTAGCTGATATCGTATTCGCGATTGTGTTGACTTGTGTCAAACTTGAGTTATCCTGGGCTGGCGGGCTGGTTTCGGCTGATGAGATGAGAGGGTGAAAACTCCCGGGACGGACCGTCTGATTGCCTGTCCTTCAGCCTATGATCCGGCTGGCTTGGTGGGTCAAGGGGATTGTGAATGCTGTGTCGGTTAATGAGATCTAAGATATCCTGTCTGGTACAAGTACATGTGCTAGTAAATCTTATTGGCACTAATTCTTCTGGTTTTACCTGTTAGGACCGATCGACTAGACCAATTTGAGACTGTCTGCGGGGGATAGGGTAAAGCTCAGGCCTCAGGACATACCGGTATATGCTGCAGACCGATTGGGGACTGGGGCAAAATATATGAACTACTTGTAGCTCTTGAAGGGGATCAAAGTTGATAGCGAAATCAGAAACGTCTAGTCGAAGTGTTTGTACTAGAGTACAGTGAGTTCTAGCGGGTCAGGAACTTGGGAAGGGCTCGGACAAGGAGAGTGTGGGAGTTGCTGCGCGTGGGATTAATATGTTTAATTCAAATTACGCCTTACAGTTCATCGCTAAAGATTACCCTTGGAGTGGTCATTCGCCACCTACTTGAGGCGCTGGGAATCAGATCTAGTTTTCTTTTGTAAAGGAGGACTGCATAGCAGTTTTCAGAGTTGGGCGAGGTTTTCTGCTGCTGTGTTCTTGGCTAGTCCCTTGACTTCAGCTATGAGGGCGCATCGGCGGTACTTCCCCGATCTACTGCGGGGGATAGGCACAATTCCGGATTCTGTTGGCTTGTCCTATGGGGAGCCATGCCTTGAGACAGATCCCAGCTTCCTTATCGATAAAATGTGAATCTTCAAATCCTGCCTGGGAGCTTTTGACTTAGAATATGGAGATCGCGGAGTTCAAAAGTCTTACAGTGCTGGATTCCAAGGTAGAAAAAGAAAAAAAAAGCGGGGAAAAGCAAGCAATTAAACTAGCTTACTGGTGTACAAGTGCCATGGGTGATGTTTTCGCACACACCACTTTGTGACCTCACCAATTTTTACCATTTTTTTGCTGGTAAGCCACTTTGGTGTGTCCGAAAACATCACCCATGGCACTTGTACTTGTACCGGCATAGATACAAGTATCACAGATCTAAACAGTCTTGGCAGCCCTCGCTTTTGAGCCTCCGACGCAACGCAAACTTATTCGTACTCTCCCGAACCATCACCACCACTCTCCCCATTCCTTCTCCTTCTATTGTGGAAACAATGCTCCTCCCATTCCTCCCCATATCCTTCCTCCCCATCCTCTTCCTGCTCATAGGCCCAACAGCAGCGTCCGTCCCAACAAGCATATTTTGCAAATGCACGTGCGGCCAAAACTCGACCCTGATCCCAATCACCTCCCCGCCCAGCTGCTCGGAATGTAATCGCCAGTTTTGCCTGAAGCAACACCTGCCAATCTGTCGTGATGTGGGAGATGGTGATATTTTTACTACCTGCTTTCGTAAGTATGCCCTGCCATGCCCGTGCTCTGGACCGGCATGAAAGGAAGCGAGGGGGGCTAATGGGGGGGAGGCGCTTTTAGAGAGAGATTCGGCAAAGGATCGGGCGGTGGTGCTTATTTTCATTGCGGCTACGGTGGGGTTGTTGGGGTATGCTGGGCTGAGGGGATGGGTCGGGGGTGTTATTAAGGTTTGTCGGCCCCTCCCGTGAGGGTGGTGGGGTTGGAGGGCTAATTGATGGGGGGGGTGTAGAAGTGGAGGGATGGGGATAGAACGGCTGGGGAGAGGTACGAGGCCCTGCCGGGTGCCTAGGGCTTATCTACGGTTTCTCCCCGTGGTTTTTACGGCATGTGGTGGATGGATGGATGGACGGGGTCTGGTGGGCGGGTTGTAGGATAAGTTTGGAGGTGCGTGGGCTGTGTTTGGATGTTTAAATATTTGGGTATCATACCGGGAAGTAATGACTGAATGAGTATTATTGAATGGAGTTATGCTGTATTTTGAGCCGCCCGGAGGTGGTACATAACGGTATGTTATATCGTGGTCTCCGGGTTTACCGTCCGCCGACCCGGCATGGAGAATTGTTCGACCTTTCACGCGCATGTTTCTTGGGCAGCAGTGCCTTGGACAGTAAAGTTAGTACCGACTTCGCAGGTCACTTGGACTAGTGCTGGGTTGTATGGACTTTTTAATAGCTAAGGGCTTGAACTTTATCCGAAATCGATTAAACTACCAGGGACCATCAATATGAAGGAGCGATTACGATAGTGGCGTTGATCCCCCTTGACAATACCAGCTTCCCTAGTTAAACCCCACAAATCACGCTATTCTAGAAACGATTTTGTCATTTCTCTACCGTACTTACAGGTTAAATCAATATTAATCCGCTCCTTTCCTACTCACACCCCTAATCCCCCTACCTTACTGGATGAGCCTCCCGCAGTATGTAGCACAAGATCTAATAGTAGACTAGCTGCGGTAGTGTGATGTAGGGCTTCACGGATCCACTTGGCCAAGTGCCGGGATGACATTGTCCGAGGGGAGTAATTTAAGTGCCGGTATTGGCCGTGAGCTGTACTGCACCGATAGTGGCCGGGCGTCGTTGTGAGTGCGTCCCTAGATATCGGTAGTGCACCTAGGAGCTTAGGAATACGTCGAACATCAACCGATTGCAGAGAGCCCGGTGAACGAGAAACCGAGTGGGTTTTCCTGCAGTGTTTTTTTATTATTAAGGATACGATGAGTGAGGTGGTATTTCGCTATACTAGAGTAATCGATTCTAGGCCATTGAGTGATCTGGAGGAACAAGATATCGGAGGGAGAAAAGCCATGGGCTTCGGGGAAGCATTGGAACTGCGCGGAGGACTTCAATAAAACACATTAGCTATTTAAACAAGAGACGCGGCCAATCTAGGATGTAGTCCTGGAAACTTCTTTTGGGGCTCTTTCGTAGTAGCTCACCTAAGAAAGCTCACGGATATGTTGATTTATGGCCGCGTTAACCTGTGCTACTTGCAAATACCATGCTCCCGCCTTTCCGCCAAGAGTTGGCATCTCTCTCCTTTTGTAGCAGGGCGGATAGGTGGCCTAGGGTCTACTGGCTCCCCGAGGGGCTCGGGGTGCTTCGGCTTGAATTTCCAGAGGGTTCCCCTTCTGCTATGGTCGGTGGAATGTGTTCTCGGGCCCTTAACAGAGGTTTGAACCTACGGAAAGTCAAGTGGAAGCATGATCGAGCGGCCCCGTTGCTGGATCACTTGTGTGCTGTTATCGATATTATCGGAAGCATGGCTGAACTGGGCTGGGCTGGGCTGGCTCCAAGCCTAAGATATGAAGGTCAGCTGGAAAACCAACCACCGTGGGAGATGGCTGGATACGATACTGGTACTCGCTCGTGGGAGGCTTCGCGCGATAAGGGTGTGACTTGACCTGTGCACTATCTGGGCGGATCTCTCGGGTCAAGTTCTGGTTGAGGCATCCTCTGACAATACTATTATCGCTTCGCTTGTTTCTCCAGCAAGAGGCTTTTATATCTCCTAAGCCGAACTTATCGCTGTAAGATAATGAATCCCGGATTTAACAGGTCAATAAGTCAATAAAGTGGAGTAGTTGATCCATAAGAGAATGCGATGGGCTCTGATAAAACACTCTGCACTTAATATCTTATCATACCATTTATGCGGAAGCTCGGTATTATAAGTCCAGCCTAGAATATTACCCAAAAGCAAGCCCTGGCTCCTCACCTAAAGTGTTAGACGCCAGAACCGACTCTGTTGCTTGTTTTTCGCTTAGTAACCCATACAAAAAAGGCAGCGCCCTGGCATAAATTTGTATCTGCATCACTTTTTTCAAGCTGCTTCTCTTGTCGTTGTCAACCAATTCCCACTTTGTGAGTTCATAAGATTAAAAGGGGGCAAATTTAGATAGGTCTGTCGAGAGTCTTCCCTCCAAAACCTCGGTGGTTGTTGGGGCTGGTTCACTATTGGATCTGGTCGTGGTGAGGGTCAACCTCAGAGACCGGCACGGTATGATATCTCGAAATCCAATTTTTTTCCCCGTGTGCCTTCGACCTCAAAGGGGCGAGACCGTTATCTGTGTCGTACTGGTATGGGCAACCAGTATGGTGCGCGGTTCGCAATGGCAAACCACTAAAAGTTGGAGCAAAAATGAATTCTTTTTCTAGTGCCCTTCTAGCACCCTGATCACTGGTCACTCACAATGAAGGATGAAGCTTGGACCGTAGAGAAGCCCGAGCCCGTCACCACTGCGCTGCCGGCCAATTTGCCGGTAAGTCGAAAGACGCTAACGGGCCGCACTGCGTTCATCCACCCATATATCCGGTCGATGTCCCTTATCTGACTCCACTTCCAGCAAACCCGCCCTCGAAAGCACGCAGCAACGCTCCATCATCAAAGCCAAACGCTTTCCTACCTCGGATACCCTAGATCATTGGCACGGGCTTATCATATATACGACAATCTTGCCTCAGTTTGTGCTAATCTCCGTGAGCCTCAGCATGCTAGTATCCGGGCAGGCGGCATTCAGCGGCTATGTTGATACCGGAGACAAGTCCCCTGTTGCTCTAATGGAGATGAGTGGAAGAGGGGGTCCGGGAAATAGCTGGCAGCATGGACCGACGTGATAGGAGTTTTTGACGCGGGGTTTCGCTTCAGACACGGCTGTCTTTTCAAGGAAGTCCTTGGATTTCGAGTTTCTACCTCCCCCCTATTCACTGTGGATTCTCGGAGGGATTGTTGGATGCCTGGGGCCCTGAATGCATCGTTATTAAGATCGGGTTGGTTACCGAGACCAACGGTTTCATTCACATGGGCCCGGTTGACGCAATGCCGAGAGTATCTAGAGTTGCGCTGTATATTTGGGAAGACTTGTTTTTTTTATTGATCAACCTTGCTGACGAGATATTAGGCAAATGCGATTTTTTCGTATCTGGTGCCTATACTTCTGCCGCCGCTGATATTGTGTTTCCTTTGATCTCGTACCTGCCGGGGGGGGTACCTGTCAGAAAGGATGTCCCTACCTGCGGCCGATGTGCGACGTTAAATTCGACCACAATACGGATAGGAGTATTGTTTGGTGCCACTATGTTCTCTTGCCGATGTGTTTCTCTCCGGGAGGATCGGTCGTTCCAGTGATTACGAAGGTGTTCGGCGACAAACCTCCCACTGTGCGTCCAACAAAAACACAAGCCCGACGCGGAAAAGAGCGGCGAACGGTTTTGTGGGCCTGCTGGGTGTCTCCTGGCCTTGATTCGGGTGGATCCCTTCTTTCTCGAGTGATGGGATGTGAAGGTAAGCACGGAGATACTCCTCTGAGTGTAGGGGTATAGAGTGGGAACATCTCTTTCACAACAACCATTTTAAAGCGCACTTCTCTCCCCTTCACTGCGGTATCCCCGCTTCTCCTAACCGGCTCGTATGGATGTCGTTCCTGCTGCCGATAGCACAAAATTCCAGTCGCACAGAATGAATTCCGATTGCTGGAGCGTTTGAAAGGAACAGTGAGATCTGGGGCCGCGGCCAACAGGGCTCTTAGGGCGTTGCCGATTGCCCGCCAATCAAAACACGCAAGTAATCGAGCAACCTGGTCCCGCCTGGCTAGATCATGCTCACTCTGAAAACCAAAGCAACGGTGATAACCGGTCCGTTTGGATCTAAGTCCTGGGTCGGGGCATAAGTATCTTTATAGACTGCAAGGCTATGGCGCTAATGTTTAAAAGGTAGGCGGCTGTGTGGGCACCCGATCAAAGCTCATAATATCAGTCAACACCCTTGCCCCAGGTATATTTTATCCTTGTCACGTTACCGGCCCTATTCGGATTTTTCAACCCTTTTCTTCCTTTAGTTCTTCTAAATCCCCCCCGGCCAATATCTGAGTCCTTGGAGCCAAACTCGTATCACTCCGCCGAAAACGTCAACCGAAAACGCATCTCCGATAGCGACCCCTCGGAGACGCTCCCATATTGGCATTAGGCCTCTTCCATGAACGAAAAGAATTAATTCCTATAGTGGAGGGTCCCCGCTGGCTCGCTATCGGAGAGAGTTCACGGCGTGGATTCCAGGGGAGCGATACGGATCTGTCCCATGGTCGAGTATTGTGGGGTAATGGTGGAATTTTAGTGTGCTAGGGAGAAAGCCATATGGTGTCCCGCACGAATTCAGCTTGTTGGCCTTTCAAACCTCCCCCCAAAATTTTCACTGTCACAGTTTGCAATCGCTTCAGTCGAAGTGTGGGGTTGTGGGACCGCTAGGGGTAATGTAGGACTGTGCTACGGAGCCAGCAGTTTGGTGGAGAGAAATCCAATCCCATCGATTCTGTTCCAGCGAGGGAAGGGGGGGAGATGAAGGAATTTATACTAACGAAACCATAAAGCTTATTTGGGGTTCGCTCATCCGGTGAGGTGCGGATGGCCGGTGACTGTTGGCCTTGTTGACAGCTGTGCACCGCCTCAGGAATAATTGGGCGGCAGATCGTACCCGTAGCAGGAAAGAAGCACCCCCAAAACAGGGATTCACAAAATAGATGGGAAAAAAGCCGTGGGTATCTGAGCGCCCATACAAATTCACGACCCCTGTTTTCGGGTGCTTCTTTCCTGCGACTGGTACCCCAGGAATTGAGCCCACAGGTCAAATTCTGGTACCCGGAACTCATCATAATGTATCACTCGAGCAGCCTTTTCATTGGCTAGAGGTCCAGGACCTGCTGCAGGCCCTGGCCCCCCATGCCTTGACGAGTAACCATTCATGCAATCTACGAATATCTCAAGTTAACCAAGGTTCTATCAAAAGTAATTAATATTACAAATCCTCTAGCATCTAATCGTCACATGTAAAGTGGGTGGGGGACTATAGCGCTCGATTCTGGCTGCGAAATATGCCGTCGACTTCTCTGGAAATTTTAGCGTTCTGCATCGCAAGGCTGGCAGCATCTGAGATTGGTCGGTATCCTCAGCCTGATGAACTATATCGATTGCAGGTGATTAACCTGAGGCTTTTTTTTGCTTTCTTCGAAACCCGCCCTCTCGGAGAGTTAATTTAACTTATATCCTGCAGGAACGCTTAATATCCCATGTTATAATATCCTCTCAAGGCGTGTTGCATTTCTGATATACCCCCCCTTCCAACAATCTCAACATAGAAGCACAAACGCCTTATGCAGGACGGCATAGTGCACTTCAGCTCTTGTACCCGTATAAGTACTCGTGCAAAATGCCTTAACCTCAGACCAACACTTGTCACACGCTGTTCTACAGTCCTCGGGATCTCCAATAACTCCTCGCTCGAAGGAGACGAAGCGAATATCCATTGACCTAAATATAGCTCTTCTCTTACCTTATCTAATTCAACTACCGGCCCGCGCTCAAAGCTCCGAACCATCGGACTTAGCTGGGAGCCGAGAAACCCAGACAACGCAGGTTACCGAGCCTCCGTTCGCTCACTTAAAGGCAAACCCAGTTGCCATACAATCACGGTGCTATACCTACGCTAACCGAAATGCAGGAAGGAAAAAGCAGATGAAAAAAGGGTCAGTTTCCTAGCAAATGATATGATACATCACTTCCGGCCTCCCTTGACCCGTTACTTTCCGCCCGGATTCCGTTTCGTTTCACTTTTCTTGCGTCCAGCCAAGACAGAGCCTGCACTTTTTTTGAGCCATATTACCGGGGTGCAACCTCTTTTCTTTTTTTCTTTTTCGTCTTACTTGCCATTTTCAGCGGGCACGCGGGGGTTTCGGGTAGTTACTTATCACGGTATGTCACTCGATATTTGTCGCAATCTACAGCCTGCTACTGAGGATAGAGGGATAGAGGGGGATGGGTGGGTGGGGTGCGGTGTGGGTGGAAGAGAGAATGGGGGTTGGGTGTCTATGCAGCGTACATTCCGGTTAACTTATTTGGGGGTTGATTTTACTCCGGTAGTATGTTAGGCTGTAGCTCCTGTGGATGGAGTGCTTTTTTTAGTGGAGAGTTAATAGTAGTGGGCAGGAGCAGCTGGGGGGCGACATGGGTTGGCCGAGGGGGTAGGGTCGATGGAGTTTGCCCCGATTCTATGCTTGAGAGTAATCAGCATGGCTAGGTTGGCAGGGGATCGGGGTCACGTGAGTGCTTCATGGATGGTCACCCGGTGGATGAACCTTGTTGTAGTGAAAGCTAGAATTTAGCACCATGGGAACTGGAATAATCGAGCCTAGGGCGCTGGAGTTGTCTTTGCTGGTAAGGTCCAGCACTCTTTTGCCTTTTTTTGTCTTTAGCTGGGACGGGGCGGCTAATTTTCGCAGTACGCTCGCCCTCGGTGTCCGGGGGAGGGAATTTTGGGCGTCTTAGTGCGGGGTTCAAATGTTCGAGTTCTCACGATGGATGGGGGGGCTGGGTTAGGGGTTGGTAGTTCAAAAGTTTTTGGGAGATTAATGGTATTACTATTCGTAGCCTTCTAGGCACCTTTCCGGCCGGGTATTGCTGGTGAAATATAGTCGAAATATAGCTTGCTTCCTCAATCGTACCTCCGATCTATTTCCCGTCCGCCATTTGGCTCGCTTGGGGCAGTCGACAGATTAATTGCGGGTAAGGCATTTTCTCGTGATATTTTCTAGGGAATGATGCTGGGGGGGGCGGGGCCGG